>MKWU01000143.1_pt1 | contig 129168 bp, 106 predicted proteins | sample 809101 | NCBI WGS metagenome assembly MKWU01 (sample SAMN05860141, study PRJNA318959) | sponge metagenome | host: Aplysina aerophoba | place: Slovenia: Piran, Adriatic Sea, Gulf of Piran | collected 2013-05-07
CTGATGGGTGCTCTTGGCCCAACTCAAAGGCTCTAGACTTCAAGCCCTCGAGGTGGCCTTTGAGGTGTCTGCGAAGGCTACTATCACCCTCGGTAAGGGCTGTCAACCCTAATATATAATCCCCTTCGTTAAGCTAAAGGTGGAAAACTCCAGTTCGCAATGGCCCGGTTTTCGGGGGAAGGGTCACTGGCGGACCTCGCCCGCGCCATGTTCCGAGCTGCAGACAGAGATTTGCTTGCCAGGAAGCAGACTCAGAAAGCCCACCTCCCGAAGGAGTGATCCGACGAGTCGGACCTCGGATGGGTGTCATGTCGCGTTTTGTATGTACGACGCGGTCACGTGTCCGACGTGAGCGTCAGTCTCGTATACTTAATGCCTCGACTGCGGACGCGTTGTCAGCGGCCGGGATGCGAGTGAGCCTGCGGTATCGTGCAAAGGGATAAGTAATGGGCAAGGCTTTGTCCAAGAACCGGGACATGTTCCAGACCGGGCTTTCACCCAGCCTGAAACGTCTGATCACCAATCCCAAGCGAATCGGTGCGGTGAGCTTGTGGAACGCGCTGGAGGCGGACGAGCGGGCGGCGGCCGCGCAGGCGTATCTCGGCGCTGAAGCGGGTGGGCGGGAGAAGCTGAACAGGATCGTCGCGAGAGCCCGCAGTTTTCGACCTGCCACGGTGCAAAAGTGGCCGGAAGAGAAGATCGTGAAGGCGACTAGGCATGTTCCGCTCCACAACCCCCAGGTCGCGTCGGGGCTTCTGACCTGCCACCACGTTCCCGGCCAACTGGCCATGGTGACTGCCTTTCTGAATGCCCTGGGTGTGTCCCACAATCAGGGTCGGGTCGATCCCCGCGCTGCGATAAACGCCGAGGAAGAGGTGGTGCGGTCCGCAATACGCGGGATCGTGGAGGAATACGGGCCACGGGCGTCAGTAGTCTACCTGTTGGCGCTGCGGTTCTTTGGCGCACCCGCCGGCGAGATGGGGCGGGCCTGGCTCCAGGAGCTTCTCGAGGCACCGGCTGGCGAAGCGGAGGAATCTCAAGCGGTTGAGGTGGAAGCGGTTGGGCGTCATACGGAGGAGGATCAGCTGGAGCAAGACGATCCCACTGGCCAGCTGTCGTTCACCACGCTTGACCGACTATTGATCCTCGCAGCGGTCGACTCGGCCCAAGGAATTAAAGGGGCTCTAAGCGAAGATCAGCTGGACGACGTGATCGACGAGCTGGTTACGCTGAACGGTCGAAGGCACCAGTCCTACTTTCACGTCGGCTTTCGCGACGTGCTCTTCGACAAGCCGGTCGCCCAAGAGCTGAGGGCGGAGAATCAGTCGCGGCTGCGCTGGTATTGGACCGGCGCGGTCCAGGGGTGGGCAAGGCGCAAGCGGTGGGATTGCATCGTTCGCGAACACGCCAACAATCCCGTTGTCAGAGAGCTCGGTAGCGGAGCGAGTGAGGCTTCTGTGGCTGCGGTTCGGCACATCGCCGAGGCGCTACGCCAGGAAGGCCGCACGGCAGAGATCGCGCAGTTTGTGAAGGTGCGCGCCCTTGTTGGACAGCCCGGTCTCTTCAAGCTACTGCTCGACGCCGCCACCGAACTCCTGGGGAAGGGCGACGCGGCCAGCGCGCTGCCCATCTTCGAACTCCTCATGAAGACGCGCACGGAACTCGAGAAGCGGGGCGTGTCGCCGACGGAGCGGCTGCTCCTCGACGCTCACCGACGTATGGCTCACTGTCTTCGGCACCTTCACCAGCACGCCCGCGCCCGCGGGCTGCTGAGAGACCTGCTGAAGCAGGACCTGGAACCCAACATCCATGCCATGGTACACGCCGATCTGGGTCTCATGGTCGGGGGCTTCGACGGGTTGGAAGAAGTCGTGCTGCCTCTGCGCCGTGACGAGCTCCGCGGGGTGGTGGACAGGCTCGCGAAAGGAGAGGAGCATTTCCGCGAGTCCGTGACAATCGAGACTGCCTATTCGGCGCACGGCCACTACTGCCTGGGCGTACTGGCGCTCGGACGCGCCGCGGACGACCACGTGTTCGAGGACGCCGAGTACCACCTACAGCATACACGCGTTCATTTCTCGGAGGCCGCAGACTCCTATTCCGGAAACCTTGTCGAGCACGCCAATCTGTACTTCGGGATCGCCAAGGCGCAGCAGCTTTCCTCGAACAAGATCGCCCATGCAGCCGATGTGATCACCGATGCCCTAGCGTCCGGAGCCCGCATGCCGGCCTATCTGATCGATCAAACGGTTGAGGCTCTCGGACTGGCGGAGGAAAAGAGGGACCTGCAACGTGTCACCGATGCTATCCTCGACACCGGTGGAGACCCGGCGCTGGACGAGTTGACCGCCTGCGATGCGGCGCTCGATCACTGTCCGGCGCTGGCGGACAGGTTGTACAAGCGCGCCGGGGCCGATGGTAGGGCCGCCGCCGACCGAGCGGCGGATCTTCGATCGGCGCTGCGCGGCTTCTTGCACAGGAGAGACAGGAAGGCGGCGGGTAAGGCCCTGGACGGACTGGAGGGACTTGCTCAGGATGACGTGGCCGTACCGGAATTCCTCGGGTTGCTCGAAGACCGGGCTTCCTACGACCTCGCGTGGGACCTCGAAGATGCGATCATCGCGCGTGCTCGCTGCCATGAGGATCGAGGAGAGTTTGAGGAAGCGACAACCGTCCTGCTGGATCTGTTCTACCGTCTCGCATCCCCGGAAAGGGAGGGCGGGCTGAACGACGCCGCGGGCGTACTGGAACGGATTTCGGGGTATGGCATCGACCCGGACCTCTACTCGGACATGACCCGCAGGTACAACGCGCTTGCCACCCAGGAAGCGGACGAGGAGGCACGGGTCGAACCGGATCGTCCGGTGTCCGTCAGAGTCCTGGTCGTTGGGGGAGCGCAACAGCAGGCGAAAGCCGAGAACGTGGTGCGCGGCAGGCTGAGGGAGCTGTATCCCCACATTTGCGTGCGGTTTATCCAGACGGGATGGAGCGGAAACTGGAGTCGTACCTTCTTCGAAATCAAACGTGAGATGGAGAAGCACGACGCGCTCGTGATCATCCGCTTCATGCGAACGCACCTGGGCCGCGAAATCCGGCGGACCTGGAAGGGACCGTGGCGCTCCTGCTGGGGCGGCGGCCCCGGCGCAATTGTGGAGGCGGTGGCCAAGGCGGCCGCGGCGGCGCAGTAACGGCGGGAGTTCATGTCGGGCCAACTGTGCCCGGGCACGACCGGTAGTCTGTTGAAGAGCACTAACGTGGGCCGTGTATGCCAATGTCGCCAGCCCGGAGCAGATGGGTCTGAAAGATGGAGACCCCTTCAACACCCCAATAGATCATCTTAGGGACGACTTAAAATATCTGATTAGGAAGAAGGCATAGTTACGAGATCAATAGCGCGTCGAGAGTCTCGGCACTATCGTATATAGTTCCCATTGCTTCAAATATCAATTCCCCCCCTTTGCTAGGTTGAAGCAACCAAAAAAGACCTTCCAACTCATCACCACGTCCAGCCTCTTTCGAGTTCTTCCAGCGAAACAGTCTGTTCGCAAATAGCTCTCCGTTAATAAGATCTTCAGCGTAGCGTCTCTTGTTGTATAGCTTCACAAGAATTGCATCTGCCCTCATTTCACTCCCCAAAACACCCCCCAATTCCCCATAAGAGATGTTTATGGGAAATTAGAAATCGACCCGCTGCATGGTACGAATGAGATTTGAAGATGACACTTTCATTCGGTCTCACTGCACCCAACCTTCTTGAAGAGTTGAAGGACTATGTGGAGCGGTTCAGAGATAATGACCTCGATGAAGGTCTGGCGCGGGATTGTGCTTGGAGAGCCTGGCATCTTTGTGATTACGTATTTGAGGAACTAGGTCCGAATTCCCAGTTTCCCTGCCCGAAGAAACTCAAGAATCACGTCAAATGTGTCTGCCCTGAACTCGCCTACATTCAGGATATTTGGAACGCAACAAAACACGTAGAGATCACAAGGTACACGCCTCAGGTCAAAGCGGCCCGTTATCACGGGGGTGCCTTCAGTTGCGACTTCAGCCACGACTTTGACATTTCGCATCTTAGAGTAGTGCTAGCCGACGGCCAATGGGTCTTTTTCGCCGATGTCATCGATCGTGCCGTGGAATTCTGGTCTGCCTTCTTCAAGGACCACGGGATCGAATGAAACCCACCCTCTGAGAGCCCCGCTAAGGCCCCTCGAAAACTTCCCGAAGATTGGGGGTGGAAATATCGGCCCCTACTGTCCTGAACAGGAGACAGTGCGAGTGAGTGCGTCTGCTATCAGCTGTCCTCATGCTTCCTCAGTTGTGGTCAGCTTATCGAGTTGCACCGTCCTTTCGAATAGTTCGCCCTGTTTTTGCCGTGCCGATTCCGGCAGAAGGTCCGCGATTGCGACCGCTGGCACATTGCCTAATTCCTTCGGTTCCAGCTTGTGAAGCCCGCCGCCGTACACTCGGCCCTCACCGAGCATTGCTAGCGGGCAAATCCCGTTCAGGAACTCCCAGAGTCGCCTTTTCAAAGCTGGGTCGTCCTCAAGTGCACACTCAATCGGCCCCTTCGGATACAGCATCAGATACACATTCGTGGCTGTCGCCCGAGAATTGTTCAGTATGAAGCGGAACGGCCGCCTGCTCATCGTATCGCTCCGGCCGAGGTAGGTGCATACGAACGGTGCCGGCGGACGATTTTCCTGCGAGTACCACGGTGTCCTGTGCCGGCAGAGATAGCGTTCGGCTATGCCTTGTGCCTTCCCCTCTTCAAGATAAGCCCATAGCTTCGGATACCTCTCCCTGATCTCGCCTTCCCCCCACTGACAGTCCAGCAGAAACAAGCGCCGATCCAACACAGGGTTTCCCGTCTCATCTGCCACGACCTCGTCTTCCGGCAAATAGCGCGGACTCGGCAATATCGGCCGGAACACCTCGACCGGCAACTCACGCCGCTCGATCTCTCCAGCCGACAAAATGAAGTAGTTATTATTGCCCGTAGCCAGCCCACGCTTAATCTTGAAGAAATCGCCCAGAACCGGCGTATTCGCTTCTCCAAAGCCCTCTTGCATCGGATACCGTGACCATTTCGTGCTGCGGCGCAACGTCTCGGCCGGTACCAGGCGCTCCAGCTTCGGCTGATCGAGTGATCCGCCATAGGTAAACCGCACTTCATGCCCTACCGGCGGCACTCCCTTGCGGAACCACACCACGGCTGACGGCACCAGCGCGTCGCCGAATTGCACATCGTTCGGGTCGAAGCGGTGAATGTGCAGCAGAGTCACCTTGTTGAGCAGATAGTATTTCACCGAAGCGCCATAGTTCACGTCCATGAATTCGCTCGGGATCAACCAGCCCGCCAGTCCTCCATCTGCCATCCACGCGTGGCCCAGCCCGAGGAAGTAGCAATACAGCCCGGCCAGCCCGCTGATCTCCATCCCGCACACTTCCTGTGTACGCGCCTTCAGGCGTTGCTTCTCACCATTGACGATATGGTGATGCCGCACATAGGGGGGATTGCAGATCAGCAGATCGAACTTTTCAGAGTCCGGTTGCATCTCAGCCTGTGTAAAGTCCTCTAGGCGCACATCCAGGCCGGTCTCTCCCCATAACTTCGCCGCCGGTGTCCCGTAGTGTGGGTCGATCTCATAACCCACAGCAACGCCGATTCGGCTCTGTGTAAACACGGTGAGCAGGGCTGAATAGAACGACCCGGTTCCGATAGCCGGATCGATGAATCGAACCTTCTCGTTGTTCCCGAGTTGCGCCTTTGCGTAGCGAAGGATGTCGACAGCCAGCCCGGTCGGTGTAGCGAACTGCCCCATCCGGTTCCGCTCTGCCTGCCCCTTCTCAATGTCCAGCTCCCCCTGCAGAACCAGCCGGCGCTCCTCAAGTTCTGTTGCCGCCCCCTGTTTCAACCTAAAGCCCAAGCTCTCCAAGATCGTCGATACGGTGCTCCCACACCCAGTCGATGCCTTCTGCCGCCTCGTAACCCAGATAACCACTGTCGAAATATCCACACAGGAACAGAATGAACCGCACCTCCTGACCATAGGTCCAGCACAGCTGGCGCATCTTGGTAGCTTCTTCCTTGCGTTGCTTATTGACGTTTGTAAAGTCGCCCGCGGACTTCGCCTCAATGAGCAAGGGCAACTCACCCACCCTGGCACTCTTCGGCATCACCACAGCATCCACAGGGATGTTGAGCGACTTGTCGGTGCCTTCCTGTTCGACCGGCACGTTGAGTCGGAACGAGAATGTGCCCGGCTGCATCTCGTCATATTTCGTGCCCACCCCTGCCGGCACGTTCTCGTAGTCAATACTCGTTAGCCAATCGCAGATCGCGGCAAGCTGTCGCTCTTCCTGCGCATTACGGATAATTGGATTTGCGGTCGCGCCGCAGAGTCGGTCGGCCACGATCGTCGCGGCCCGGTACAGCTCCTGTTTGGACGGGCTGTCACCACTTTCCAGCCACACGAAAATGTCCGGGTCGGCCATCTTCTTGATGGTCGCTCCGATCTTCGTAAGGTCACCATCCAGCTTGCTCTGCGGCATCCGTGGCGGTAGCTTCCCCTCCTTCTCCATCACCTTGACAAGGTTCTTTGAAACGCCGGCGAGTCCGATCAGTCTGTCTACAGCAAGTAGTGGGCAGGCCGACATTCGCAGCGTCGGCAGGACACCGGGGTTTGCCTTCAGCAATGCCACGCCTATATCCCTCAAGTTATCCGTCGCTTTCAGTGTCGCCTCGACATCCTTCGTTGTCTGCACCCGCGTCGTCCGATAGGCCTCCGGTGCAAACTGCACGAACCAGGTGTTGTACATATCCACCGACTGCGCGATGTCTTCTTTCCAACGATCCGGCTTATCCCTGTTGACTGCCATCGTTCACCCTATAACCCGACCACACTGCCGGTTCCCTCGTCTCCTCCACAGCTCTATCGTGACTTTTTCCCACATCCGGACACAGCACTGGTAGCGCCTTTAGCACCTCTTCATCCCCTCTTGACCTGAGGAGAGATCGCACCTCCTTTTGGTCACATTGGAGTGCCGAGGCGATATCCTCCATACTGCTGGGGGTGGCAATGCCAGTCAGCCTGCCGACGAGCCCCCAGCTAGGTTCGTAATTGGCCGGGTCGGTCAAATATGCAGCAATCGACATGTCCGATCTGTCAAGTATCAGCGTTAGCAGGTCTCCGGCTTGAGCAGAAAGATGTTCGGCTATCTGGCGAATCGACCCAATACTCGGCCCGACTATAGAGGATTCGGGGAATGTAACCATCACGGTATGGCCATGTTCATTGGTGAATATCAGGTTGTCATTCACCCCGACATCTAGGATGGCGCCAGCCGCGTGGGTTAACAAACGACCGCTACCTCGGAGAATCTCTTCGTCCACAGAAAATAGCCGGCCGACCCGACCCGGTCCGAGATGGAAGACCCCCTGAGCTCGTCGTATTGAGTCAGGGTCAAGCCGGTATGGCTCGTCCTCTTCAGTCCGGAGTCGGACCACCCCGTTCTCAGTGACAAACATTGGAGCAGAACTGCAGTATGTCCAGATGGTGGTCTCTTTGATGTTGAAGTCTCGCTGTATATGCCAAACTATGCCGTCGATGGGCATTGAGCCATCACTCTCTTCGAGCAGATCCCGAATCAAGTCCACAACCCTTTCATAGACCGGCAGGTCCCAAGAGGCTAGGCCCCAACGTGTTGGGTTTCGATCAACCTGGACCAGTCTCGGGTCACGATACATTGCATTGGAGACCGAACGTCGGTTTCGGTTCTCGCCTATATGACACATCATCTCTTCGAGAGTTGCGGGGCAGCCAATGTCCGCAAGCGCGAAGGCCATCCGGTCACCTACGGACCCGCCCCAGCGAACCAACTGGCTATTGAATACCCGGATGTCGCCGCTGCGTGTCAGCCAAGCCTCGTGAAGAGAGTCGCGAATACCCCACTCACGAAGCTGCGCGGTTGCCTGTTCGCGATCAATGCGGCCAAACTCGTCAGCTTGCGAGAGGATCGTTTCCGTTGGATCAGTGCGGCGCGCTGACGCGCATACCAGCCACCCACTGTTCTGGACAAACATGTCAGGAGTGTAGGGACCGGCCAGCTCTAGCAGAATCGAACGGTAGTCATTGCTGCTTCCTGGTGCTCTCAATATCGGTTCGGCGGCATTCATAGGGAACGCAGTACCTAGGGTGTCCCTTATGGTCTTCGCTCGCCAGTGAATCGGTCGAGCTTCTTCCTGCTTGAGAAACATGTGCAATCTCTTACGGACCCTCTTCTCTAGCTGCCGGACCCGTTCCCTGGTAACTTCCAGGAGGGTTCCAATCTCTGCGAGAGTAGACTCTGGTTTCAACACCGAGACCCGCTTCCAGAAAATCTCACGTTCTCTAATCGGCAATCCTCCAGCCCAGTCATCCAGGATTTCATAGGGATGATCAGGGAGATCTGCCAGGTGTTCCAAACGGGTGCTCTTAACCAGCTCCCACTCTTTGATCAAGGTATGCCTTAGCGACACTTCGGCAACCGCCTCGCCGACGGTCGATGCGTCGGTTTCTGCCCTGGCCCAAGCCGCAAACCTGTTCAGATGGTCTAACATCGGGCTGGTCGCTGCTAGGACTCTAGGAGCACCCAAGGCAAAGAGGATCAGGGCAACTTGGTTGTTGCCATCCAGCCGGTAGAGCTCGCTACCATTAACGACACGCTGCTCCCCGCCTTCGCTGACAATTAGAAAGGGGGTATCGTCTGGTAAGCCCTCTAGGGCTCTTTCGATCTGGCCTTTGGTCATGGCTCAGTATAGTGGTGGGTCTGTCGCTGTGGGCCACTGATTCCTCCGGGCCCGATATCGGTTCGGGGCCTAGCCCTCGAAGACCAGACGAGAGGCGACCTTATCCAACTGGATCCGCCAGGCGGTGTCTTCACCATGGAATCGTTCGTTCTGCCGGCAAACTTCCTCGAGCAGGGCGACAGTCCTGGCTCGACCCTCTTCCTGGCGGCGGGCCCGCCTGGCTTCCTTGCGGGCGCTCGAGTCGATCACGTCTTCATGAGATAGCTGGCCATGCCACACCCGGCTTAGCTAGAACGACGTGCGAGTCTCCCATGCTCTCTCTGGGGAAGCCGGGCGCCTTTGAGACAAGGACAGGGGTGCGCCAATCAACGAGCTTGAGCCTGAGTTTGGGAAACGAGTGACAAGGGGACGTGCACGATCAAGGGCTTTGTTGTCGTGCACGCGGCTTGGAGACATCAACCGAAACGCTTCCCACAGAGTCCTCGGAAGTCCTCTTTATGCCAAGCCTATATTGTATCTGAAATTGTATATCTAGCTGAGGGATCTATCGGAAAACGCTGTCTGTCACGCAATCTAGCAACTGAGAGTGGCGGAGGGTGAGGGATTCGAACCCCCGATAAGGTGTAGACCCTATAACGGTTTTCAAGACCGCCGCTTTCAACCACTCAGCCAACCCTCCGGTCGGCGTCCGCAAGTATACAGACCGCGCTGAGGTGGTGTCAATGACGTTTCCGGTGGCCGGGAAGGTGTCCCGGAGGTTGATCAGCGGCCCACTTCACCTGCTGCCAAAGGCCCCGCAGGGCGGAGATCTCGCGGGGGTCGAGTTCCGCCCGGTCGAACATCCGCCGAAACAGGTGCTCGGCGCTGCGGGTGCGCAGTTCGTCGGTGTAGCCAATGTGGTGGAGGACCTTAAGCAGGTGGGCGTACATCGCCTCGTGCTCCTCGCGGGAAGCTCGTTCCCGAGTGGGTCTCGCCCTGGGCTCGGGCCTTGAGCGCCGCGTGAACCAAGTGTAGGCGATCAGCCCGACGGCTTGGGCGAGGTTTAGGGAGGAGTAGCTGGCCGTTGGGATGCGCACGAATGACTGACACCGATCTAGTTCCTCATTGGAGAGGCCAAAGTCTTCCGAGCCAAACACGACCGCCCCCCCGATATCGGGAAGGGTGAGTGCTAGGTCATCGGGGAGGAGTTCCCGGAAGGCATCGGAGGCCCGTGGCCGTCCTGAGGTGCCGACGACGACGGAACAGCTCGCGAGGGCCTCCTCAAGGGTTTCGCAGATCACGGCGCAGTCGAGCAGGTCTCCAGCATGCGACGCCAGATGGTAAGCTCGTGGCCGCAGCGAGCACCTCGGGGCGACAAGGTAGAGCTCCTCAAGCCCGAAGTTCTTCATGGCTCGGGCCGCCCCGCCTATATTACCTGCCTCTTTGGTCCTGACGAGGACGATCCTTGGCGGCACGGGATCACGATACCCTGCTCGGAGTTTTGAGCCGGCGACTTCCAGATGATCTGCCGCCTACTCTACTTGACACTGTTTTTCTTGGATTCTTGGATTAAGGGTAGTGTTGTCGAGCTGTTGTTGGGCACTTCACCCTATCGTCAGCGGCTGACCTTATCCTGGTTGCCCTAGGCCCCTAGGTCAGGTGCGACTAGAGTAGAAGCTACGCTGCCTGGCCCTTCCCAGGACCCGGAAGTGCAAAGTCGCTGGTGGTGAATGGGTAGGGTTGGAGCGTCAAGCATTGTGTTCCCAATCTGATGCGGTGACCGTGGGAGAGAGAAGCCGCAAACTAGGGTGCACCGTTACTAGTCCCTTCGAAAGCCGGTAGTGTTCAGGCTGGCTGGACGCTGCGGATGCGCTTCGCGAGGCGGGCCTTCTTGCGAGCCGCAGTGTTCTTATGGAAGGTCGAAGTCTTTGCCGCGCGGTCGACGAGGCCCTGCACCACCCTCTGGTACTTTGCGGTGGCCTCCATATCGCCTGCTGAGGCGGCCTCCACAGCCTTCTTGGTGAAGGTGCGGATCATGCTTTTGCGGGACCGATTTGCCAGCCTGCGCCGCTCCGACTGCTTGTGCTGTTTCATCGCTGATGCGTTTCTCACCATTATTCTCCTCGTGTTCCGCATTGGTAACGGTGTGCTCGCATGCACAAGAATGGCCGCTAGCTAGCGGCCGATCTTCGAATGTTAGCACACAGCGCAGTGCGTTGGCAACGATTGCGAGATCCGCAGCCTTCTTTTACCTCCGTTCTGCATTTCTTCTGCGGCTTAGGCTCTGGCGGAAAGCGGTACAGGTGCGCCGGGTGGACCCGTAGGTACGCCCGGCGCTGGGGTGGAGGAGGTGGGAAGTCAGTTGTTAATAGTGATTGTCACTCGGATGACAGGACCGGTCAGGTGGGGTGCCTCGTCGCCTGCGAGGAGGCGGACCACACCTTCCTCGTTGACGCCGCTGTTGGGCCCCGGCTGGCGGGGGGCCTGATAGGAGCCGGTTCCGGGTTCTTCATCGACCTCGGTGCCGGCGTTCCAGAGGAGGACCTGGGAGGTCACGTCGCCACTGACAGGGTCGCCGTTGCCATTAAAGAGGGCGATACCAGACTCGGCGGGGGCAAAGAACCAGTCGTTGGACTGTACGAACATGGTGGCAAAGCTTAACGCGTAGCTAGGGGCGGCCTCGAAGCTGAACTCATAGACTCCACCGGGGAGCAGTGGGCCAGGGCCTTCCGCTCCGACTGGAGTGTTGAACACGCCCGAGGTGCCGGCCATCATGGTTTCCGCAAGGTATAGCTCGAGCACGCTGGGATTACCATCTTCGGCATTGTTCTCGAGGCCTTGGCCGCGGTCGACCTCATTGCGGCTGAATAGAGGTGCCACGTCCTTGTGAAGGACCCAGTTACCGGGGGCGAGGGGGACCGGGACGCTACCGCTCATAGTCTTGAGGGTATCACCCACCGAAACGTTTTCGATCCGGACGGTAAAAGAGGTCCTCTCCTGGGCTAGAACCAGCCCGGAAAGGAGAAATAGGGTCGGAAGGATGAGGGCTCGTTTCATTTTCATTCTCCTTAAATCACAACTGTTTATAGTGTCTCCACCATACCGAGAGAGAGTCTAGTAAATAGTCTTCACAATCTCATCCCTGAGCCCTCACGAAAGATTAACGGAGACCGTCGCCAGGGTGGTGGACGACTCACCTGGGATGGCGGGCAGCGCGACCTGTCCATCAGCCTATGGTTACGTCTACGGATTCCGATGATGCGGCAGAGGTGCGAAGTGCCTTCCAGAACTATGCCCGCGTTCCCAGGGTGGGCCGCACGCAGTCAATAAAGGCACACCGAATCCGCCCGTAACGGGCGGGCCTGTCACTCAGGTGACGAGGGGCTCGTCGAGGACCTCGTCACCTGAGTTGAGCAGTTCGCGCATGATTGCAACGGCCTCTTCGAGTTCGACCTCCGTGTTGTACAAGGGAGCCGGAGTGAGCCGTAGAAGGTCTGGCGGCCGGAAGTCTGGCGTGACCCCACGAGCCCGGAGGCCCAAGCTGAGGTGCCGCGCGGCTGGGAACTCGAACACGACGTGTCCGCCTCGCGACTCGGGGGCTCGTGGTGTTCTGAGTATCAGCTCAGGCAGGTGTTCGTCGGCGAGGCGAATCAGGGCTTCGGTAAGCTGCAGGGAGCGGCTGCGGACCTCGCTTATGTCTACTTCCTCGAACACGGCTAGGGCGCCCTCGAGGCCAGCCAGTGCGAGGATGCTCGGCGTACCAATCTGGTAGCCTGCCGCGCCTGGGGCTGGGGTGAACTCCGACCGCATGGCGAATTGACTCTCCTTCTCGTGCCCCCACCAGCCGGGCAGGCCGGGCCGCAGCGCCGCATGGCGGCGGTGGACGAAGAGCCCCCCGGGACTCCCGGGTCCGGCGTTTAAGTACTTGTAGGTGCACCAGACTGCGAAGTCCGCGCCGTCGTCGTGGAGGGTGTGTGGCATAACCCCTATCGAGTGGGCGGCGTCCCAGCCGATCAGGATGCCTCGGGAGCGGACCTCCCGCGTGATTCCGGTGACGTCGAGACGTTGCCCGCTCCGGTAGAGGACGGTGGGAAACCAAGCTAGGGCGATGTCTCCGGTGAGAGAGGCGATGAGATCGTCGGGGTGTAGCGTATGACCGTCGCGAGTGGGGACGAGACGGAGTCTTCCACCTTCCCGGTCTGCCCAAGCCCGCAGGGCGTAGAGGTCGCTTGGGAAGTCGAGGCTGGTGGCTAGCAGGTTACGGCGCTCCCCTGAGGGCCTGTAGAACGTTGCGAGGAGGGCGTGGAGGTTAGAGGTGGTGGTCCCTGTGGTGATGATCTCGTCCGGGTGGCTGCCGAGCAATCTGGCCAGAGCGGGGGAGAGCCGCTCGGAGAGCGCGAACCACTCCTCCCAGGCGTTCACTGCCCCGTGCTGCCACTGGCGGAGGCGCCGTTCGACGGCGGCCTGGGCAGCGTGGGTGAGTGGGCCGAGTGAGTTGCCGTCGAGATAAATGCCTCGTGGCAGGAGGAAGGCTTCTCGCTTCACAGGGGTTCGAGGAGGGCTCGGACTGGCGAGGCGTCCGCCTCGGGCAGATTGAGCGGCAGGCACACGAGACGATAACGGCCGGCCCGGACCCCGCCTAGCCTGAGGCCCTCGATGATGATGAGGTTCCGCTTTGCGCAGGCCTGGTGGGTGGGCAGGCATTTGCTCGAGAAGGCGTCCACGCTGGGACAGTCGGTCCCGATCAGCTTCACCCCCCGATCCGCTAAGGTGTGGACGAGCGCGGGCGCTAGGTAGGAGAAGGTCTCGGGGAAGGTCTCCCAGTGGTCGGGCTGGCCGGAGTAGAAGAGGATCCGTTCCGGGAGGCGGGTCCAGTTCTCGAGGATCTCCGGGGTCAACTCCTGCTCTTGGGGAACCTCGATCACTAAGGCCTCGCCGATTAAGAGTTCTAAGGGGACCGTAGCGAGGCGACCCCCGTCCGGGTCGTAGTGATAGGGTGCGTCGAGGTGGGTTCCGCAGTGGGTAGAGGTCGCGAGACTCATGAGGTTTACGCTCGAGCCCTCACTCATGAGCGCAGTCGGTTCGAGGGTGAACGGCCGATCTCCGGGCCAATTTGGGTGGTTGGGGACGAGTGATCGGGTGATGTCGATCATGGCGTTACCTCGTTCCCGACCCATCGTCGGAAGCCTCGACCTTGCACCACCGTACCCCAGCTCGAGGTGTCAGACGATCTTGGCAGCTTCCTCCACCGCCTCCGCGACTCTGTGCGCCACGTCGCCGACAGCATCTACGTCGTCCCCTTCGACCATGATCCGGATGAGCGGCTCGGTTCCACTGGGACGCAGGTCGATGCGTCCGTCCGTGCCCAGAGCCTCTTTCGCTTTGTGGACAGCGGCCGTCACCTCGTCGCAGATTGCGAGAGCTGCTTTCTGATCCGGCGGCACCTTCACGTTGATGAGAGTCTGTGGGAAGACGGGAATCGCGTCTATCCAATCCTCAAGCGTCGCATCCGACTTTCGTACGGCCGCTAGGGTCTGGAGGGCGGTCAACAGCCCGTCGCCGGTGGATGCAAGATCGAGGAACAGCAGGTGGCCTGACTGCTCACCCCCGAGGAGGAGCTCTCTTTCGCGGAGGGCCTCGAACACGTGGCGGTCGCCGACCCGGGTCCGGTACAAAGAGATGCCCTGTTCGGTGAGGTATCGTTCGGTACCCAAGTTGGTCATCTGGGTCGCCACCACGGAAGACTCTCCCCGGGAGACGGCGTTGATAGCGAGCATGTGATCTCCAGTGACGAGCCTTCCCCTACAGTCGACCAGTTGCACTCGATCGGCGTCTCCGTCGAAGGCGACCCCCACCTCAAGGCCATCCCGGATGATGCAGTCGCGGATCGCCTGTGGGTGGCCGGAGCCGCACTCTACATTGATGTTCCTGCCGTCCGGGTTGTGGTTGATCACGATCAGCTTCGCCCCGATCCGGCGGAAGATGTGGGGAGCTATGTCGGAGGCCGCCCCGTTGGCACAGTCGATGCCGACCTTGAGGCCGTCGAGGTAGGGGGCGTGGCTGAGGAGAAATTGGAGATACTCACCATCCTCGTGGCGGTACCGGGCAGAGCGGCCGATGCGGCTAGCTTCCGGCTCGGCTTCGTTAGTGTCGAGCAGGCCTTCGATTCTGGCCTCGACCCCGTCGCTCAATTTCTGGCCAAGCCGGTCGAAGAGTTTAATCCCATTGTCTGTATAGGGGTTGTGCGAGGCGCTGATAACGATCCCTACTGTGCCCCCGAGTTCCCGCGTCAGATAGGCAACCCCAGGAGTCGGCATGACCCCGAGCCAGAGGATGTCGGCACCGCAGGAGGTGATTCCGGCGGCAATGGCGTGAGCGAACATCGACCCCGATTCGCGGGTGTCCATCCCGACCAGGGCCCGGACGGGTTCGGCGTCCCCCTCAAAGGTCTGCGCGACCGCAACCCCTAGCCTGAGCGCAAACTCGGCCGTCATCGGTTTCTGCCCCACCGTTCCCCGAATACCGTCGGTGCCGAACAGTTTCTGTTCAGTCATGGGCGCATTCTAGCCTGTGGGAAGTTGCGGGGCGGGTAGCCCGGGGGCCGGATCACTTGGCGTCGAGCCAGTTATCGCCCACCCCGACTTCGGCCACCACCGGGACGGCTAGGGCGTAGGCCCTTTCCATAATTCCTCGCACCCGTTCGGAGGCCTCTTCGACGTGGGGTGCCGGCACCTCAATGACCAACTCGTCGTGCACTTGGAGGAGCAGGTGGGCGTCGAGTGGGGCTAGAGCCGGGGCGAGTTGCACCATGGAGATCTTCATGATGTCAGCAGCCATCCCCTGGATCGGCATGTTGTAGGCTGTGCGCTCGGCATATTCGCGGGCGTTCCGGTTCGAACTATTTATGTCGGGGATGTGTCGGCGTCGACCGAGGAGCGTTTCTACGTAGCCCTTCTGTCGGCAGAAGTTCAGGGTCGAGTCGATATAGCTGCGGACGCCCGGGTAGCCGGTGAAGTAGGTGTCTATAAAGTGCTCTGCTTCATCATACTCAATACCGAGTTCGCGGGCAAGACGGTGTGCGGACATGCCGTAGAGGATTCCGAAATTGATCACCTTGGCCACCCTCCGCATTTCGGGGGTGACCTCGTCGGCTGCTACGTGGTAAACGTTCACTGCGGTCCGGCGGTGGATATCTTCTCCCTCCCTGAAGGCCTTGATCAGGGTCGGATCTTCCGCCACATGCGCGAGGATCCGCAGTTCGATCTGGGAGTAGTCGGCCACCAACAACTTCCGCCCCTCCTCTGCCACGAAGGCCCGGCGGATCTCCCGCCCGATCTCCGTGCGTACCGGGATATTCTGCAGGTTCGGGTTGGTGCTGGAGAGCCTCCCCGTAGCCACCACGGCCTGGTTAAAGGTGGTGTGGACCCGGCCGGTGGCGGGGTGGACGAGCCTAGGGAGCGGGTCGAGGTAGGTGTTCTTGAGCTTCGCGAGTTCGCGGTACTCGAGGATCTTGCCGACCACCTCGTGCTCCTCCCTAAGCGGTTCGAGCGCACTCACGGCGGTACTGCGCTTCCCTGTCGAAGTGCGCCTGCCGGGCTGCAGGTTCAGTCTGTCGAACAGGAGTTCAGCGAGCTGATCTCGGGAGTTGAGGTTGAGTGAGTTGTCCCCGGCGACCTTGCGGACGTGCGATTCGATCTCTGCCAATGTTTCCGCAAGGGTCTCCGACAGGTCGATGAGCCTGTCTTGGTCGATCTTGATGCCGCAGAGCTCCATGTCGGCAAGGATGCTCTGAAGGGGGCGTTCGATGGACTCATAGATCTCCCTCTGGCGCCCCCTGAGCTGTTCTCTCAGGATCCGCAGCAACTCCGCCGTGGCCTCGGCCCGTACCCTAGGGTCTTCTCCCCATTCGCCTGCTCCGTAGCGGCGTGCCACCTCCTCCACTTGCACTGTGTTGACATCGAAGAGATAGGCCATGAGCAGGGGGTCATCACCGGGTGAGGCCTTAAGCCCTAGGCGGCGAGCGAAGACGGAGAGCGCCTTGGCGTCGCAGGCGTCGAGGTTGGAAGCACTCCGGAGATAGGCGATTGCCGCCTCGGGATCGGGCGCTGCCACGACCTCGCCGTCGCGGGCGAGGGCGAACCCCCTGAGTTCGGCCATCATGGGGTTTGTGTTCGAGAGGGAGAAGCCCATGACGCCCCCCTCGAGGGGCCAAGAAGCCTCCCGGTACTTAACGGCTTCGGAGAGTCCGAGTTCCCGGATGATGCTGCCGAATTCGAGCTCTTGGAGGAGCTTTAGGAGGGATTCCTTCTGCAGCTTCCGATCTGCCCAGCCGCCGGGGTCGATCTCAAGGGGGGCGTCCGTGACGATCCGGGAGAGTTCCAGGGACTGGCGGACTTCCGAGAGCGAGGTGCGGATCTTCTTGGCCTGGGATGATGGTTCGATCCGGTCCAGGTTGGCGAGGATGGTGTCGAGGTCGCCGTAGCGCTGGAGTAGCTTCTGGGCGCTCTTCGGCCCGATTCCTCTCGCCCCGGGGATGTTGTCACTCGGATCCCCCGTCAGTGCCCGGTAGTCAGTCCACTGCTCGGCGCTGACTCCGTACTTCTTAAGAACCTCGTCCGGTCCGAATCGCTCTCGCTTATCTAATCCCCGGACCGAGATATGGTCGCTGACGAGTTGATAGGCGTCCCGGTCACTGGTGACGATTTCGACGCTGTAACCTAAGTCCTCACAGCGCTTGGCGATAGTTCCGATGAGGTCGTCTGCCTCGAGACCTGGGACCTCCACCTGATGGAGGCCGAGGAGGTCGACGATCTCCTTGATGGTTTCCACCTGGGCCGGGAGATCTTCGGGGGTGGGTGCGCGACCCGCCTTGTAGTCCTCGTAGGCTTCGTGCCGGAACGTCCTCGCCGATGAGTCAAAGGCCACCACAGTTGCGTCGTAGTCGCCCTCCTCGCTAAGGATGCGTAGCAGGGATCTTGCGAAGCCGAAGATGGCATTGGTTGTGCGGCCTTTGCTGTTGGTGAGATTGCGAATGGCGTAGTAGCTCCGGAAGGCAAGCGCATGTCCATCGATGATCACCACCGTATGGCCACCGGTCTCCGCAGGCTCTGGCGATTTCGGGAATAGAGGGGCCTGGGCCTCGGTCATTGGCTTAAGCATACCGCGGACGATGCCGACTCCCAATCTTCCTGTGTGGGGTGACTGGAGCCGTGCGCCTCACCCCTGTTCCGATGATCGGCACGATTCGCCTCTCGCGGAAGATCAAAACTTAGTTTGGAGCGACCGCAAGACCCAACCTCTCCGCAGTTGAGGTGACGGGCACTCTAGCGACCTGAGCCTTCGCCACCCGCTCCGCCTAGAAGCCTGTGCCGAAGTACCTTAGTGAGCCGCTGGCCCGGTGGGGAGTTCTGGAAGACTTTAGAGGTTCCAGCCACCGGCCACTTCGATTGTCACCCCGGTGATGTACGCAGCTTCGTCCGAGAGCAAGTATCTCGCGGCCGCGACCAGCTCGCTGAGCCTGCCGAGCCTGCCGCTGGGGACCGTGTCCAGCGGCTTTGTTACACTGTTCTCCATCACCCCGGGGCTGATGACGTTGACGGTAATCGAAGTCTCCGCTTCGGTCCGGGCAAGGGCCTTGCTGTAGAGGATCACGCCGGTCTTAGCAATCTGGTAGGGGGCGATTGTGGGCCGGGCTTTGAGATACTCCGCCCCGGCGTACCCGATATTGATGATGCGACCGCCCCCTAGTGCACGCATGATGGGCACTGCTTGCTGACAGGTATAGAAGGTGGCGTGCAGGTTGCTAGCGAACATGGCGTGCCAGGTCTTGTCATCGAGAGTGTCGAGCGGTCCCCGGTGGTAGTTGCCGACATTGTTGATCAGCACATCAAGGCGGCCGAGTTGCGCGGCTGCGGCGTCGACGAGGCCGCGCGCCTTCTCAGGATCGGTCACATCCGCCTGCAGGGCTATGGCACGTACCCCAAAACCTTCGGCCTCACCGACGACTCTCTCCGCCTCCTCGCGACTGTCGCGATAGTGAACGGCCACGTCGAGTCCATCCTCGGCTAGGGCTAGTACAAGGGCCCTGCCGATCCCCACAGCAGATCCTGTTACCAGGGCGGTGCTTACCTTCACGGCTCCCCAGAGAGATCGTCTTGGAGGGGGTGCTCGATCAGTTTTGGGTCGGCGCGTTGAGAGCGCAGTTGGGTGCCTCCTCAGGGTTTGTCCGGTTGCGCGCCTTCGGGACCCTAGTCAAGCGGTCGACCCTGGTGGATATGGAGGTATCGTCATCCTTCACGGCCTCCGGTCGCCCCCTCTCAGAGGAGCTGAGCGACAGGCGATTGTCCTTCACGGGTAGGTGGCGTCGGAACTGGGGCGTCGCGGACCTGTTGGGCGTCGATGTGTGAGGGGAGCTAGGCGCAAGCCTGCGAACGGTCGGACTGCACTGAGTAACGAGCGGTCGAATGACGACCACGATCTCACCGTGTGGTCGCAGCTTTGCTGGCCATTGCAAGTTCATGCGCTGCCAATGGTATCACCCGTCCGTCGGTATACTGAAGTTGTGTGGCGCTCCTCGTTCCGGCGCTCCTTGTTCTAACGTTCCTCTGGACCACCGTCCTGTGGAGCCCTCGCCCCCTGCTAGGGGTGAGGGTGGGTTGCCCGCGACTCATCGGCCATCGCGGGGTCCGTGGCTCTCTGCCGGAAAACACCCTGGCAGCCTTCAGAGCAGCTTTTGACGCCGGCCTTGACGGAGTTGAGTGTGACGTGCAGCGGACCCATGACGGTGCCCTCGTGCTGGTGCATGATTTCGATGTCGAGGAGGGGAGCGTGGTCCGGACAACCTTAAAGGATCTCCGGCGCTCCGGTCCGATCCCGGAGAGGCTGGAAGACCTCCTCGAGTCGATGGGCTGCTATCCGGGTCGGCTGCTGAACATCGAACTGAAGGTCCGCGGCCTCCGGGGGCTGCAGCTTGCCCGCTCCACGGCCCAAGCGGTGCGCGAGGCCGGACTTTTGGACCGAGTCCTAGTGTCGAGCTTTAGCCCCCTCGCCCTCCTCTTCGCTCGGGTGGCCGATTCGAGGCTTAGGGTCGCCCTGTTGTTTGCACCCGGCGTGAGGCTCTACCTGCCGTCAGAGTTGGTGGCAGCACTCCTTCACGTAGACGCTTTGCACCCGCATTACACCTTGGTCGACGGTCCTCTGATTGCCCGCGCCCATCGCCGCAGACTCTCAGTGCATACCTGGACTGTCAACGAACCGGGTCGTGTCGCAGAGCTTCTGTCGGCGGGCGTTGACGGTATCATAGCTGATGATCCGGCTGAACTGTTGGAGGCCGCTGGGAGGGGACGATGTTCAAGGTTCAGACCGGCCACCTCTCGAACAGTACAGGGCTCTGCTGAGGAGTAATTCGGCGGTGCGGATCGGCGTGATGGGAAGGTTTGGTCGTAGCGTAGAGCACTCTGGTTGGGAGGCAGTGGTCGCCAACTCCACACTAAAGGCCTTTAGCCTTAGAGGCCTGCGCTGTGACCGCTTGTACTGTCGGCCACTCCATCTCCATTCTTGTCATCGACGATGAGTTGAATCTCCTGGTGATCCCTCCCTCGCAAGTTTCGACCTCCCCATGCTTGGTAACCCACGCAACGCGGTGGGCGACTTCCAGAGTTGCCCTCGATCGTTGCCAACCTCCCCATACCCAGAGTGGCATCCAACTTCATGCAAGGGGGTTTGGGAGGTCGGCGAGCACCGGAGGATCGAATCTCGCTCCGGTGGGGTGTGACCGCCTTAACAAGTCCTCTGATCGGTGGGGTAGAAGGTTGCCAGCCTGACAGGACTCGGTCACAGTTATCCATGGCGAGTCGCGCACCACTGCTAAGGTAGTGGAGACGCTCTGTCCTGGCAAGACGGTAAGGTCCCACCCCCGCTTCGCTGAGTCGAAGGAGAGCTTCCCTAGGTTGTACTGGTAGACTGAGGCCGCTCGACCCGGGCCGAAGCCGGGCAGCAGAGGAGTGGCATGGTAGAGATCGACCTTAAGGGAAAGAACGGCCTCGTCTTAGGCGTGACCAATCAGCGTTCGATCGCCTGGGCCATCGCACGTCCCCTCGCGGAGGCTGGCGCGCGCCTAGCGTTCGGCTACCAGCTGGACAGGCTCAGGCCGACCCTCGAGAAGCTCACCAGTGGGTTGGGGGGGACCATACTGGCGGAGTGCGACGTGCAAGACGACGACCAGCTTGACGGGCTGTTCGAGGTGGTGGAGGGGGAGATGGGGAACCTCGATTTCGTCGTTCACTCGCTCGCCTTCGCTCCCCAGGAGACCTTCACCTCTCCCTTCGTTGAGACGGATAGGGAACAGTGGCGGGTCGCGATGGACGTTAGTGCCTATTCGCTCGTGGCTGTCGCCCAGCGTGCGGCCCCGCTCATGACCCAGGGGGGTAGCATTATCACGCTCACCTACCTTGCGGCGGAACGGGTGGTTCCTCACTACAATATGATGGGCGTGGCCAAGGCGGCGCTTGAGGCTAGTATGCGGTTCCTCGCTTATGATCTGGGTGCTAGGGGCATTCGGGTGAACGCCATCAGCGCGGGTCCGCTCCGGACGGTCGCAGCACGGTCCATCTCGGGTTTCGCCGACATCTACTCTGAGGCGGGCAAGCTCTCTATGCTTCGTCGCAACATCACCCAGGAGGAGGTGGGCGGGCTGGCCCTCTCTCTGATCAGTGATCGCCTCGGTGGGGGTATTACCGGTGAGACCGTGTACGTCGACGCCGGCTATCAAGCGATGGGCATGTTTTTGCAAGAGCCAGACGGTGGGCCTGGCTAGGTGCCCTGCGGCGCTCGCTGCGGACCCTCCCGAGCGTTTGGACCTACCCCCGTCTTAAACGAGATTGCGGTTATACTCCGACTATGTCCTGCCTCTTCTCTTGGACCGGCGTCCTAGGGCGATGGCGCGCACGCGTGCCCTTCTAGAGCACGCGCCCTTGCTGGTCGTTACCGGACCGCGACCCGAGGGTCGTAAAGACCGCTAGTTCAGGATAGATAGAGGACGGTTTAAGGTGGGAATTCCAACGTGCAGCACCGCGAAGGTCGGGCCGGTCTACCGCTCGATCCTCGCTGATTTAGAGACCCCTCTCACAGCCTTTCTCAAGGTCGCCGGGCACCCGAGTTTCCTGCTTGAGAGCGTGGAGCAGGGTGAGCACATCGCCCGTTACTCATTCATCGGCACCGGGGCGCGCAGGCGCCTGGAGGCCCGGGGGACCCGGGTCAGTGTCACCACCCCCGAAGGGGTCAGGGAGTTCGATTCGGACGACCCCCTAAAGACCCTCTGGGAGATGACTGTGCGCGAGGCCGATCAACCCCCGGATCTGCCAGACTTCTGGGCGGGTGCTGTGGGCTTCGCCGCCTACGACCTCATTCGGCTCTATGAGAAGCTCCCCGATGAGAACCCGGATGAACTGGGCGTGCCCGACCTGCTCTTTATCGAACCCGAGGTGCTCGTGATTTTCGATCATCTCGAGAGGCGCCTTAGCATAGTGGCGCTGGCGCTCGTGGGCGATGAGGCCGACGAGGGGCGTGCCCTCCAGCTCGTGAACGAGACCTACGCCCGGCTCCGTGGCCCGCTCCCCGGTGTCCCCGGCGACCGCGCCGGGAAAAGGACAGAATTCCGGGCCAACTTCACCCGTGAGAGATACATGGAGGCTGTGGCCCGTTCGGTGGAGTACATCCGGGCGGGAGATGTTTTCCAGGTTGTCCCCAGTCAGCGGCTGTCGGCCGACCTTGGCGTGCATCCGTTCGCCGTCTACCGGGCGCTCCGAGCCATCAACCCCAGCCCCTATCTCGGCTATTTGGACCTCGGACCGGTGACGCTGGTTGCCTCGAGCCCGGAGAGTCTCGTCCGGAGCGACGGAGACCGGGTGGAGACATTACCGATCGCTGGGACAAGGCGGCGCGGCGTGACCCCCGAGGAGGATGCGGAGCTGGCTGAGGAACTTCTCGCCGATGAGAAGGAGAGGGCGGAGCACATTATGCTTGTGGACCTGGGACGTAACGACCTCGGCCGGGTGTGCCGCTACGGCTCGGTTCGGGTCGACAACCTCATGCGGGTCGAACGTTACAGCCACGTGATGCATATCGTCTCCACTGTCTCCGGCAATCTGGTGAAGGGGCGAACCCCCCTCGACGCCTTGGCGAGCACCCTCCCTATGGGCACGGCTAGCGGCGCCCCGAAGGTGCGGGCGATGGAGATCATCGACGAACTCGAGCCGGTCCGCCGTGGCCCCTACGCCGGGGCGTTCGGCTACGTCTCGGTCACCGGCGCCATGGACATGGCTCTGACCCTCCGCACGGTTGTGGTGACGGGGGGGAGGATCCACCTGCAGGCTGGTGGCGGCGTGGTCGCCGACAGCGACCCCGCGTTCGAGTATCAGGAGAGCCTTAACAAGCTCGCTGCACTCCGCAAGGCGGTTGAGATGGCTACCGAGGGGCTGGGCTGATGAAGCGCCTCCTCGTGGTCGACAACTACGACTCGTTCACCTATAACCTTGTGCAATACCTCGGTGAGCTCGGCAGCGAGGTGATCGTGTGGCGCAACGACCGGTTCGTGCTGGACGAGGTCACCAGGCTCGACCCGGATGGGATCGTCATCTCTCCCGGTCCCTGTACGCCGAACGAGGCCGGGGCGTCTGTGGAGGTGATCCGCAGCTTTACGGGGCGCTACCCGATCTATGGCGTCTGTCTGGGACATCAGGCGATCGGGGCGGCGTTCGGAGCGGAGGTGGTGCGGGCTCGCAAGATCATGCATGGCAAGACCAGTCCGATCCGGCACGACGGGTCAGGAACCTTCAGGGGGATCGACAACGATATTACCGCCACCCGGTACCACTCCCTCGTCCTCCGGAACCTGCCCGCTGAACTCGCGGTTAACGCCTGGACCGAAGATGATGGCGAACAGGTGCTGATGGGGATCCGGCATCTGGAGTTTCCGGTCTGGGGTGTCCAGTTTCATCCAGAGAGCATCCTCACCGATGAGGGTCACGCGCTGCTAAAGAACTTCCTGGACATCTGCTAAAGCCATGTCGCCACCCTTGATCTCAGTAATTACAGTGACCCGTAACCGACGCCTGCTGATGATGCGCAAACTAGAGTCGCTCGCCCGGCAGACGGTGGCGTCCGGTCTGTTCGAGGTGGTGGTATGCGTCAACGGTGACGGGCAGGGCACGCTTCAGGCGCTCGAGGCCGCCGACCCACCCTTCAACCTCCTAGCCTTCGCCTTTGCCGAGAACCGGGGGGCCTCGGTGGGCCGCAACGCCTGCGTCCGCAGGGCGCGGGGCCACCTGCTCTACCTCTCCGACGATGATTGCATGCTGAGGCCCGAGACCTTGGCTTGCCACCTTGAGGTGCAGCGGGAGGCCCCCGGGGTGTACCAGGGGGGTGTGCGCTTTCACCAAGAGGGTGGGGGGTGGGAGGATCTCCTCCCCGGTCGCCGGCTGCGCTACTGGAACTTCCACGGGGTGAACACGAGCCTTCCAGGCGACCTGTTCCGGGTCGCGGGGGGCTTTCCAGAGTGGCTCAGCACCTACGGTCACGAAGATGTTCTCTTGGGCTTTCATCTTGAGCGTGCTGGCCATCGGTTGCGACCCCTTCGTGGGGCCGAGATCGACCATGTCGGTTCGAACCCGGTGTCTGCAGGGGATAGGAACAAGGCCCGAAGCGCAGGCAGCAACGCCGCCAAGATCGCGGTCCGTTTCCCGGAGATGGCCTTCCAGTTGGGCGTCCACCCCTGGCTCTTGGCGATCAAAAAGCTCCTGCTGGGGCCGCTCGTCGGGGGTGTCCTCGCGCACATCGATCCGGGCAGGGTCGCCTACGAACGTGCCTATCTCACCGGGGCTCTGGAACAGAGGGGGGAGTTGAATCATGACTAAGACCGCCGAAAACGCAGATCTGGCGCCGCTCCTAAACCGACTCTTCGCAGGGGAGATCCTCACAACGGCTGAGGCGAGGGAGGTTATGGGTCAACTGATGGATGGACGGGTCTCCGAGATCCAGGCTGCGGCACTGCTAGCGGCCCTGCGGACGCGTGGGGAGAGCGTTGAGGAGATCACAGGGTTCGCTGAGGCGATGAGGGCCCGAGCGGTGAGGGTGCCTTGGGGTGGGTCCAGACCGTTGCTGGACACCTGCGGGACGGGCGGAACCGGGATCTCGACCCTGAATATCAGTACCACCGCCCTCTTCGTCGTCGCTGCGGGGGGTGTTAAGGTTGCCAAGCACGGCAATCGGGGGGTGACGAAGCGGTCGGGTTCCGCAGACCTGCTCGAGGCGCTCGGCGTTCGGATCGAGCAGGAGCCTGAGGAGCTCGCTAGGAGCCTTGAGGAGACAGGGATCGCTTTCCTCTTCGCCCGCAGCCACCACCCTGCTATGCGCTTCGTCGCGCCGATTCGTGGGGAGTTGAAGGCTAGGACGGTGTTCAACGTGCTCGGCCCACTCACCAATCCGGCCGGAGCCACCCGGCAGCTCCTGGGTGTCTTTGACCCTGCACTGACCGAGCAGCTCGCAAGGGTGCTCTCACAGCTCGGCGTTGAGCGGGCCCTGGTGGTACATGGTGACGGTCTCGACGACTTCTCCATAACTGGGGAGAATGTGGTGAGCGAACTGGAGGCTACCGGTGAGATTCGCAGCTACCGTTTGGCGCCGGAGGAGGTCGGTCTTAAGAGACACCCCCTCGAAGCGCTCGCCGGAGGCGATCCGGAAGCCAACGCAAGGATCGCCAGGGAGGTGCTCTCGGGGGCGGAGCGCGGGGCGAAGCGGGATATCGTGCTGTTCAATGCTGGGGCGGGCCTCTATCTCGGCGGTTGCACTGCGGGAATCCGGGAGGGTGTGGCAAGGGCGGCCGAACTGATCGACAGGGGAGCGGTTCTAGAGACCTTCGAAGCGTACGTCGCCTTCAACGCCTAGGTTGCGTTGTACACTTTTCTCTAACCGCCGGTCCCCGCTGCACGGTGGTGCCGCCTACGCGCGGCTGAAGTGTCGATCTGGAATGTTGATGAGGTGAGTAATGGCTGAGAGCAACGGATCTACAACCAGGACGATCGGCAGCACCGCTGTAAAGACTGGGTTCGCAGAGATGTTTAAAGGTGGCGTCATCATGGATGTTGTGGACGCCGATCAGGCCCGGATCGCTGAGGAGGCCGGGGCAGTCTCGGTGATGGCCCTCGAGCGGGTCCCCGCCGACATCCGCGCCCAAGGAGGGGTTGCCCGGATGAGCGATCCCGACAAGATAGTCGAGATTGTCCGGGCCGTTTCGATTCCAGTGATGGCTAAGGCGCGGATCGGCCACTTCGTCGAGGCGCAGATTCTAGAGGCGCTCGGCGTCGATTTCGTCGACGAGTCGGAGGTACTCACCCCGGCCGATGAAAGGTTCCACATCGGCAAGCACGGTTTCAGGGTGCCCTTTGTCTGCGGTGCCACGAACTTAGGGGAGGCGCTCCGGCGGATCGGCGAGGGGGCCAGCATGATTCGCACCAAGGGCGAGGCCGGCACCGGCAATGTGGTCGAGGCGGTCCGTCATGCCCGCAGCCTGCTCGGAGAGATCCGGGCGGTGCAGGCGATGCCCGAGGAGGAACTGATGGCCTACGCCAAGGGCATAGGTGCCCCCTACGACTTAGTAAGGTACGTGCACGAACATGGGGCGCTGCCCGTCGTGAACTTTGCTGCGGGCGGGGTGGCCACGCCAGCCGACGCGGCCCTAATGATGCAGCTCGGTGTCGACGGAGTGTTCGTCGGCTCCGGCATCTTCAAGTCGGCTCCCGGATTGCCCGAGGCCGAGCGCCATCAGGCTTGGTTTAAGCGGGCCCAGGCCATCGTCAGAGCGGTTACCCACTTCGACGATGCGTCCATCTTGGCCGAGGTGTCGCGTGGTCTAGGAGAGGCCATGGTCGGGATCAACATCGACACGCTTCCGCAAGAGGAATTGCTGGCGACCAGGGGCTGGTAGGTTAAACCGCATCGGGACTCGAGCCGGACTTGGGCCACATGGCCTCTCATTTCCCTCCTGTGTAGAATAGAATTGTGGGCGTGAGAGTCGTCCGGGGGATCTTCCTTGTAATCCTGACGATTGTGCTGTCGGCCACCTCTCTGCTGGCCTCCTCTGCCCTGCTGTGGGCACAGGATCTCCCCAGCATGGAGGGTCTCGACGCCCTGGCTTTCACCGCCACATCGAAGATCTTCGCGCGCGACGGCACCGAGATCGGCTCTATCGTCCCGGTGTTCGGCGAGGATAGGGCTGGCATCAACCGGATTCCGGTCGGTCTTGGCGAGGTCTCTCCAGCCGCTCTGCAGGCCATCATCGCCTATGAGGACGACCAATTCTTCAATCACTATGGCTTCGACCTCCCCGGTATTGCTCGGGCCTTCTACGAGGAGTTTTTCGGCGAGGCCGGCCGCGGCGGCTCGACCATCACCACCCAGCTGATCAAGAACACCCTCTTAGTCGAGATTAGTAGCGACCGCTCGCTGGAGCGCAAGGCCAAGGAGGTGATGCTGGCGACCGAGCTTGAGCGGAGACTCACCAAGGCTGAGATCTTGCAGAGGTATGTCAACGTGATCTTCTGGGGAGGGAACGTCTACGGCATCCGCGCTGCGGCGCAGGCCTATTTCGGTAAGGACCCGATCGAGCTTAACCTCGCGGAGGGCCTCTACTTGGCGAGGCTCGTTCCGCTGCCCAACCTCTATCACGAGGACTTGGTGGGGTCGCGCGGGAGCATGAGGGTTGTTCTCGACCGGATGGTTCGACAGGGGATGGTGAGCCGGGAGGCGGCAGAACGGGCGTGGCTCTACCCGCTGCAGCCTAGGGGCTGGCGGGTAGTGTACGGCGCCGATGGGGAGATCGTCTCCGCTGAGCGTATGGGAGATGAGGTGATCGTTCAGGAGAGCGTGAGTTCGGAGATCTCGAGCCACGTCGTGTTCGCGGTCCGTAACTGGCTTACCGATCGTTTTGGCGAGAGCGTGGTGTTCAGGACCGGCGGCCTCAACGTACACACCACCATCGACCTGCAGGCGCAGCGTGCGGCCAACTTGGCCTCTGAGCGGGCGGAGGTACCTGAGGGCGCTCAACTTGCTATCGTCGGTATCGACCCCGTCACAGGCGAGGTGCTGGCCATGGTCGGTGAGAAGCTTAAGCCGGGTACCGAACCGCTGGAGTTTAACCGCGTGACCCAGGCCCGGAGACAGCCCGGTAGCTCCTTTAAGCCGATCGTCTACGCAACCGCCATCGAACTGGGCGGGCTTCACCAAGGGAGCATTATTCTCGACGCACCGACTATCTTCAAGCGGCGTGGCCAGGAGGGGGATTATGCGCCCCTGAACCACGATGAAGAGTTCATCGGCTTGGCCACGGTCCGGCAGCACCTCAACCTGTCGCGGAACATCCCTGCGGTCAAGGTTCTCGAGGCTGCTTCCGCTGAGGCTGTAGTGCAGCGGGCCCGAGAACTCGGGTATACCGACGTGCAGCCCTACTTCTCCCTGGCCTTGGGGTCGTTCGAGGTCACGCCTATGCAGCACGCGGCCGCCTTCTCGGCCTTCGCCAACGGCGGGGTTCGGGTTGAACCCCACTTCATTCGGCGGGTGGAGGATGCGGACGGCAATCTCTTATACGAAGCGAAGCCCAGGAAGAGCAGGGTGTGGAGTGAGCAGACCGCCTACATCGTTCTCGACCTGATGCGTGGCAATGTCGTGGACCGGAATCCGACCGCGTTCAGTTGGAGGGCTGCGCTGGACGGTCGCTGGGTTGCGGGGAAGACGGGCACTACGAACGACGAGAAGGATATCTGGTTCGTCGGGGTCACCCCCGGTCTGGTTGCGGCCGTCTGGATAGGCTACGACGATCCGGAGCCACTGCCGGAGTCGATGCTCCGGAGCGACGGCGAGCGTGAGATCGTGACCAGTTCCAGACAGCCGATCTACGCCTGGACCGACTTTGTGGAGAATGCCTTGCAGGGGAAGCCGAGCGATCCTGAGGGCTTCCCTGTCCCCAACGGTATTGTGTTGCGGCGCTTCAACCCCTTTAGCGGAGAGGTGAGTTCATCCGGCACTTTGGGCGCCTTTGTTGAGGGGACGGAGATCCCGTCGAAGTCTCTTTTCAGCCGGATCAAGATCACCCTAGCGATCGATACCAGGACGGGGTTGCAGGCGACCTCCGAGACCCCCTTGGAGAACATCGAGATTATCGAGGTTGCACCGGATGAGATCGACCGGTACCTGCTACCGCTCTCGCAGACCCCGCTCGGTCCTTGAACGACACGCTGACCGCCGTAGCTGGCCTCCGCGTGGGCCACTGGACCGATCGTGTGGGCCAGACCGGTTGCACTGTGATCCTCTGTCCCCCCGAGGGCTGCGTGGCCTCGGTTGCGGTCTGCGGCAGTGGACCGGCCAGCCGCGAGACTGCGCTGCTCGCCCCCGAAAAGAGCGTGCAACGTGTCCACGCCGTGGTTCTTTCGGGGGGGAGTGCCTTCGGACTGGATGCTGCGGGAGGGGTGATGCGCTGGCTCGAGGAGAGGGGGAGGGGATTCAACACTCCGTGCGGGCCGGTGCCCATCGTGCCCGCAGCCGCGATCTACGACCTGTGGTCGGGGGACCCGAGGGCTAGGCCGGGTTGTGCTCAGGGGTACAGGGCAGCGCAGGCAGCGACGAGTGGGCCCGTCGACATGGGCAGGGTCGGGGCTGGGACGGGGGCCAAGGTGGGGAGCTACCGGGGTATCGAGTACGCCTCTCCCGGAGGTCTGGGATCGGCGAGCGCTGAGCTAGCCGGTGCTACCGTGGCGGTCCTGGCTGTCGTCAACGCCGGGGGCAACGTAGTCGACCCCCATTCGGGCCGGCTCGTGGCTGGCGTCTCAGAGGGCATAGGTGGGCTCTCCGATCACTTCGCCGGCACCGAGGGGACGGCTACGACGTTGGTCATCGTGGCGACTGACGCGCCGATCTCCAAAGCTGAAGCTCGACTCTTGGCCGGCAGCGCCCAGTCGGGACTTGTCCGTGCTGTCCGACCCGTCACGTTGTTCGATGGGGATACCTGCTTCGTGTTGAGTACCGCCAGCGGCCCAGGGGTCCCTTTAGTCGCCCTATCTCTGGTCGTCCAGGAGTTGGTAGCTCGCGCTATCGTCGCCGCCGTTTCCCCCCCTCCGTAGTCCCCGATCCCCGAGTCGCGACCTCGCATGGCACGATGGCGGTCATATGGCAGTCATGAGGATCGGAGTTCTGGCCCTCCAGGGTGCTTTCCGAGAGCACCGAAGGGCCCTTGGGCGGCTCGGTGTTGACACCCTCGAGGTGCGCCTGCCCGAGCATCTCAAGGGCCTCTCCGGCCTGATCATTCCTGGGGGGGAATCGACGACTATGATGAAATTGATGGAGACCTACGGCTTCGACCGGGCGATACCGGACTTCTACCGGGCAGGCGGTGCCGTGTGGGGCACCTGTGCAGGGGCGATCACCCTGGCGTCGGAGTTGCCTGGGTACGAGGAGCAGCCCCGGTTGGCGCTATTGCCCGTGGCCGTATGCCGGAACGCCTATGGCCGTCAGATAGACTCTTTCGAGGCTGACTTGGAGGTCGCCGGAGGCGAAGGCACCTTTCACGGCGTGTTCATCCGCGCGCCGAGAATCACCTCGGTCGGTGAGGGGGTGGAGGTGCTCTCCCGCTTTGATGGCGATCCCGTCTTGGTCCGCTACGGCCGCGTCCTCGTCTCGATATTCCACCCTGAGCTCTCCGGTGACGATCGCATCCACCTGCTGTTTGTACAGGAGGTCTGCCGTCCTACAGCCTGAGAGCAACAGCCCTTCCCAAGAGGATCATTAGGTAGCCGAGGAGCAGGTTCCCGAAGAGGTAAGAGAGGCCGAGGAGGGCCTTGGAACTCCGGAACAGTTGATCGGTCTCTAACTCGAAAGTCGAGAAGGTCGTCAGCGCCCCGAGGAAACCGGTTCCGACCGTGAGCCTGAGTTGCGGCGGCAGAGAGAGGCGCGGTTGGAACAGCAGTAGAGCCAGGAGGAAGGTCCCGACGATGTTGACCACGAGTGTCCCTAGCGGGAAGCCTGACCACGGAGTAGATCGGAGGAGCCCCTGGAAGAGGAGGCTCACCCCGTACCGGCATAGCGCCCCGAGCGCGCCGCCGACGGCTATACCTAGGAGGCTTATCGTGCCCACCAGCTTGGGCCCTTTGTACTGATCATCTGCGGTATACCCCTATTTGGTAGAGGGCAGCTACAGATCCAGGCCGACGTTGTTTTGCGCAGAGGCCTGTTCCGCCCGGTAACTTGAGCGGACGAGGGGTCCGGAAACCACCTCGTGGAAGCCCTTCTCGATACCCCTTTCGCGGAGTTCAGCGAAGGCTTCCGGTGGCAGATAGCGTTCGACCGGGAGGTGAGCGGGTGAGGGCCTTAAGTACTGCCCCAGCGTGAGGATGTCGACGTTGGCTGCACGAATGTCGTCCATCGTCTCAAGGATCTCTTCGTCCGTCTCCCCGAGACCTAGCATGAGGCTGGTCTTGGTGAGGATGCTCGGTCGGTATTGCTTGGCAGCCTTTAGGACCCGCAATGTTTGCTCGTAGCCAGCCCGGGGGTCGCGGACAGGGTGCGTGAGCCTCTGGACGGTCTCCAGGTTCTGAGCGAAGACCTCGATACCGGAGTCTAAGACGGTCTGGACCGCAGCGATGTCGCCACGGAAGTCGGGGGTAAGGGCTTCTACAGCGGTGTCGGGATTGAGCTCCTTGATGCTCCGCACACACTCGGCGTAGTGGCTGGCCCCCCCGTCGGGGAGGTCGTCACGGTCGACGGAGGTGAGGACTATGTACTTCAATCCCATCAGCTTCACAGATTCGGCTGCCAGCCTGGGCTCGTCGGGGTCGAGAAGGCCCCTCGGATTTCCGGTAGCGACGGCGCAGAACCTGCAGGCCCTGGTACAGACAGAGCCCATCAGCATGATGGTGGCGGTGCCGGCGTTCCAACACTCTGCAAGGTTCGGGCAGCGCGCCTCCTCACAGACAGTGGCGAGCCGCTTACCGGTAACGGTCTCCTTGATCTTCTGATAGCGACTCCCACTCGGGAGCCGCACCTTCAGCCACTCCGGTTTCCGGTCGCGTGGCCGCTCTGCGTTCTGGTCTGCGACCCCACCATGAACGGACTTGACTTGGTTCTTAAATTCCCTGGAGTCGATCATGTGGCCATCTTCAGGAAGGCTCTGCCCATTGCCTCGATGAGGCGCGGTTTGACCTCGTCGAATTCAACCCTCCTGCCTAGGAGCTCACTCAGGCTGGTCACCCCCTTGCCTTCGAGGCCACAGGGGACGATGGTGTTGAAGTGACCTAGATCCGTATGGATGTTCATTGCGAAGCCGTGGAACGAAACGTCACGCTTGACAGCTACGCCGATGGCGACCACCTTTCGCTCCCCTACCCAGACCCCGGCGTAACCGGGGCTGCCGACGCTGTCGATTCCAAGCGACGTAAGTGAGTCGACTATAGCGGCCTCGAGGGTCCTAAGGTACCTTAGGACTCTCCGTCCCACCCGGAAGATCGGGTAGCCGACGAGCTGCCCCGGGCCGTGGTAGGTCACGTCGCCGCCACGTTCGACATCGAAGAGTTCGAAGCCCTTGGCACTGAGGACCTCCTCGCTCTCACGCAGGTTCTGCCGGCCCCCCTTCTTGCCGAAGGTGATTACGGGCGGATGTTCCACTAGCAGGAGTGTCGGGGGCACCTCCCGGGCGACCACAGCGGCGTGGGTCTCGAGCTGCAGCTTCCAGGCGTCGCGGTAAGCCATAAATCCCAGATCACGCACCTTGAACGGTTCGTCGAGCGGTTCGTTCATGGACTGATGATACCAGCGCGGTTCCGCACCGAGAGCAAGGTCGAAAGCGATGTCATGATGTCTGCCTCCGGGGTCACCGGCCCAGGAGATAGACGGCTCCCGAGTTGTAGGCGGCCAAGTAGAGTTCGCCAGCCGCATCCTCCCCGAACGTCGAGATGTTGAGCCCCGTCTCCATGAGGAGTTCGATGGACCAGCCGTCGTAGCTCCGGATTCCTCGCCACAGCCTCCCGCTAACAAAGTCACCGAAGAGATAGTCGCCCTGCAGCGTCGGGTGGATGTCGCCCCGATAGACATATCCCCCCGTTACCGAACGACCCCCCTCGGGGCCGTGGTCATACACCAGGATCGGCGCGATCAGCCCCGTGCGGTCGCAGTCGTTTCGCGGCGCGAAGCAGAGGTCGCCCTCGGTGACGTTCCAGCCGAAGTTCTGTCCACCGCCGCTGCCCGCAGGCAGGAGATCGATCTCCTCGAGGCGATTCTGGCCCACATCGCCTATGAATAGATCGCCCGTCTCCCTGTCGAAGCTGAAGCGCCAGGGGTTGCGGAGACCGTAGGCCCAGATCTCGGCGCGGGCGTCGGGGGTCTTGAGGAACGGGTTGTCTTCTGGGATAGCGTAGGGGTCGCCCCTGTCAACATCGATCCGGAGCAGCTTGCCGAGCAGGGTTGAGAGGCGCTGTCCGGCGCCCAGCGGATCTCCTGCCCCTCCGCCATCTCCAAGCCCCAAATAGAGGTATCCGTCCGGCCCGAAGGCGAGCTGCCCTCCATTGTGGTTCGCAAAGGGCTGCTCGATGGTGAGGAGCACACGCTCCGAGGCAGGGTCAGCGCGGTCGGGGTCATCGGTCACGCGAAATTGGGAGATGACACTGTCTCCTGATGCGTCCGAATAGTGGACAAAGAAGAGACCGTTTTCTCGGTGATCGGGGTGAAAGGTAAGGCCGAGGAGCCCCCGCTCGCCACCGTAGGAGATCGATGCCCGCAGGTCGAGAAAGGGCTCAGAGAGGAACTCAGATCCCGCGAAGATCCAGATCCTGCCCGGCTGTTCGGCAATGAAGAGCCGTCCTGAGCCATCTCCCGCATGCGTAATGACTACCGGGTTCCTGAGTCCGTCGGTGATGAGGATAAGTTCTTGGCCGGCACCCCACGAGAGAGTGGCCATGACGGCTAGGGTTGCCAAGAGGGGGGGCAGACGGTGCATAGCGCCAGCCTAGCAGAGCGTAGCGAGAGAATTACCCGTCCCCACGCTTGTTCAGCGGAGAAACGGGGCTCTGGAGTCGCTGCGCCTCCGTCTGGTGAAGCCAGGCGAACGCCTGTTCGGCTATGGCACTCTCCTCGAGTTGCGGGCGGTCGTAGAGGCCCGCCCCCCACCGCTGGCGCTGGGCCTCGAACAGGATGACTGCCGCTGCGACCGATACGTTGAGCGACCGGACCATTCCGAGCATGGGGATGACGATGTGGTGGTCGGCTGCGGAGGCCGCCTCTGGGCTGACTCCACTCTTCTCGTTCCCGAAGATGATGCAGGTCCTGCCGGTATAGTCGACCTCCCGGTAGTCGATGGCCTCATCGGAGAGGTGGGCGGCGAGGATCTGGGCCTCTGGATGCCCGGCGGCGTCCAGTGCCTCCTTAAGGTCTCTATGGACCCTGACCTCCACCCACTTGTCGGCGCTCGCGCTGGTGGCGGTGAAGGTCGGTACCCCCCCAGTCGGGTTGATTGCGTGAATGGTCCCTATACCTACGGCGTCGCAGCTACGCAGCGTCGCGGAGAGGTTATGCGGCTTGTGGATGTCCTCGGCCAGCAGGGTCAGGTCGGGCTGGCGCCTGTGCAGCACCTCAAGGATCCGACGGTAGCGGGCCTCAGTCATACCACTGACAAGGATATACTTTGCTAGCCTCCTAATGAGGCTCTCCTTGACACCTTCCGTAGCGGACAGTATCATTCTTTTTGCGTCTTGCTCGGATGTCTTTTGCCGAGGTGGCGGAATTGGTAGACGCGCTAGCTTGAGGGGCTAGTGACCGGTTAGGTCGTGTGGGTTCAAGTCCCATCCTCGGCACCAGAAAAGCCGGCGAAGGCGCTGGCTCTTTCTATATCTGATCGGGGGTTTCGGCCCGTGGTAGCGTAGGCCGTGGCGGGTTCGGGCTTCCCCTTCCGACACTACCGAACTGGGCAACGTGAGGCCATTGAACGGGCCAGAGAAGCCTTCGGTAGAGGGAAGAGGTTCGTGGTCGTGGAGGCCCCAACCGGGGCGGGGAAGAGTGCAATCGCCGTAACCTTGGCCCGCGAAGCGAGCAGCGCCTATATTCTTACAGCCCAGAAGATTCTGCAGGATCAGTACCTTCGGGACTTCCCCGAACTCGCGGTCATGAAGGGGCGGGCGAACTATCCCTGCCTGGTAGCCCCCACGCACGCGGCAGCGGCCCCCTGTATTGTGGGTCGGAGGTTTCCTGAGTGCGATGACTGCCCGTACTTCACTGCCAAGGGTGGTGCCATCGCAGCCTCTGGGACGATCATGAACTATGCTTACTTTCTGGCCGAACTGAACCACGGAGGCGGCTTCTCTAATCGTGATCTCCTCGTGCTCGACGAGGCGCACAACGCCGAGGAGACCCTTATGAACTTTGTCCAGATCACCCTGACCGACCGTACCCTGGAGGAGGTAGGGATTGCCGAGCGGGTGCCTACTTCCTTCGACAATGAGGAGTACTTCGAGTTTGCCGAGGATCTGATTTCTCGGTTCGTGAACCGGAGTCTCGAGATCGACGCCAAGCTGAAGAAAGATGTGCACAAGGCGGATCTGGCCCTCGCGTTGATGCAGGCCAAGCAGTGGCTCGAACAGCAGATCCAACGTCTTGAGTTGCTGCACTACAGCCGCGAAGACATGCGCGACGAGTGGGTGGTTGAGCGTTGGCGGGATAGAGATGGGCAGGGAATCAGGTTCAAGCCTGTTTGCGTCGCAGGTCTCGCTGGCGACCTGCTGTTCGGTTTCACAGAGCGGGTCCTGATGCTTTCGGCGACAATCCTCGATCCAGCCACGTTCCTCCGCTCACTCGGTGTTGTGTCCGAACAGGCCGAGGTCATCCAGGTCGAGTCAGACTTTCCCCCTGAGAACCGACCTCTCTATCCCCGGCCCGTGGGCAAGCTTACCCGGCACTACCTCGACGCCTCGCTTCCCCGTCTAGTCGCAGAGATCGCCGACCTGTTCGAATCCCACCCCTGCGACAAAGGTCTGATCCATGCCCACAGCTACCGCATAGCGAGCTACATCGCCCGCAACCTACCACCCCGATTGGCCTCAAGGTTGATTGCCCACTACAGCCCTACGGGCCGGGAGGCCGCTCTCGAGAGACATCTGCTCAGCAGCGAGCCCACCGTCCTGTTGACACCGAGTATGACAGAGGGAATCGACTTGGTTGATGACCTAGCCCGGTGGCAGGTTATTTGCAAGATCCCCTACCCCTATCTGGGCGATCCCCAGGTGGCGCGGCGCAAGGAGATCGATCCTGCCTGGTATGCGTGGAGGGCCTGTCTGACGATCGTCCAGGCGTACGGTCGGTCGGTGCGCGGCCCGGACGACTTCGCGGTTACCTACGTCATGGACGGAGATTTCGAGCTGTTCGTGAGACGACAGGAGAGAAGGTTGCCGGAGTGGTTCCTGGCAGCCCTGCAGCCTAGCCCTTGACGGTCACGCCAATCTCAACGTTCAACTTTGACTCTCGATCCCTATCCCTTTGGGGTCTGGCGCACCTAGGACGCAGTCTTGGGGCTTAAGAGAGCCCCGCTTCGAGCATTCCTCCGACCACAGGGTGCCCACCGCAACGATCCCTGCAGTGATCTGTCTCTGTTGTAACCTCAACATCCTGTTCGTATGTTTCTACTATGTCCGTAGCCTGGCAGCCGTTCCAGTGTCGATTACCCTACCCCCTAGTAAGATCGGAACTGACAGGCAGCAGGCAGTTACGGAGCCATAACTGGGTGCCGAGACATCTATCCTCCCCCTATTTCACTATCGAAAGGGAGGTGCATAGGCCGCTCGACGTTGGTATTTAACACCATCGTGGTCTCGGTCCGTTCTACACCCTCGAGCATAAAGAGCCGGTCGAGGAAGTAATCGAGTGCAGCAGGGTTCTCCACGCGCACCTTCGCAATGTAGCTGTAGGTGCCAGCGACGGCATGAAGCTCCTCGATCTCCAGAAACTTCATGAGGCGGTCGACAAGTTGGGAGGCGGGTTTCCTAGGCTGCGGTGCAATGGCGACGAAGGCGGTAACTGTGAGACCTACACGGTCGGGTTCAATGATGGCTCGGTAGCCTAAGATTACACCGGCCTTCTCGAGCTTGCGGATCCTCTCGCCTACGGCCGGTGCGGAGAGCCCGACCTCTCTAGCGATGGTGGCGTGGGTGGCCCTCCCATCCTTCCGGAGGATGGTGAGGATCTGGCGATCAACAGCATCGAAGGTCTGGGACATTAGCCTACCGTGAGAGCCTATCATGTCGGATGATATCCTTGTCGCATCGTGCAGATCCGGATCATCGGTAGTCCGAAGTCAAAAGATACTCGGAAGGCGGAGCGATTCTTTAGGGAACGTGGGCATAGGCCCCACCTCCTCGACCCACGCAGGGGTTACCTCGCTCCGGGCGAACTAAGGCGCTTCTCGCGCAAGTTCGGCCCCGAGCAGTTGGTGAATGTCGAGAGCGAGACCTTTCGGCGTCAGGGTCTCGCCTACCTGAAGATGAGCGAGATGGACCTCCTTGAGCGGTTGGTGATCCACCCCGAACTCCTAATCCAGCCGCTGGTTGCTGTGAACACCACCTTAGGCCTTGGCTGGGATGAAGATTTCTGGCGCGAGTGGCTTCGAGCGCAGAGAGCAAGCGGATAAGTCGGCTGCTAAGGTGATCCCGGTAAGGGGCTAAAGAGGAGGGTGCCCAATACCTGTGCGCGCTGGGCAAAGCCTTACACTGTCACCGTGAGACTCCTATTCGTCGGGGATGTGTTCGGAGCGCCGGGAATGAGGGTGGCCCGCCGCTTTCTCAGGGCGGTTCGTGAGGAGTACGACTTCGTTATCGTCAACGGCGAGAATGCCGCAGGTGGATTCGGGATCACCCGGAAGCACTTCTGGCAACTGCGGGAGGCGGGCGCTGATGTCGTCACCTTGGGCAACCACGGTTGGGACCAGGCCGAGGCTCTCCAGTTGGTGGAGGAAACCCCTCACCTGCTGCGGCCCCTCAACTACCCTCCGGGGACTCCTGGCCTTGGGTCGGGAACCTTTACTGCGCGTACGGGAGAACGGGTCACAGTGGCACAGATCATGGGCCGCATCCTCATGGAACCTCTTCTCGACGACCCGTTCCGTGCCATCGACGTTCTCCTGGCTGAGGAGCGGGACCACAGCGTTGTCGTCGACTTCCACGCCGAGGCGACGAGCGAGAAGAAGGTCATGGGGTACCATCTCGCAGGCAGGTGCAGTGCCCTATTAGGAACCCATACCCATGTGCAGACAGCAGATGAGACTATCCTTTCCGGGACCGGATATATAACCGATGTCGGGATGACCGGTGTCCAGAACTCTTCGATCGGCATGAACTTCGAGGAGGTCCACTTCCGGTTCACAACTGGACTCCCCAAGCGGTACCGGCCAGCCGATCAGCCCGGAGAGGTGAGGGCGGTGGCGCTTGTGCTTGAGGGGGGCAAGACTAAGTCTATTCGGCGGGTACGTTGGGGGCCTGATGGTAAGGACTGAAGGGGAGAGTGTGGCGATGGGCCAGGCGGGATCGCCTGCCGCACAGGCCTTCGATCGGTTGAGAGCCGATGTGGATTTCCTCGCTAGCGCTTTGGGAGAGACCCTGAAGGAGCTTGAGGGCGAATGGCTCTTCGGCTTAGTGGAGAGGGTCCGGGCGCTCACCAAGCGGATGCGAGCTGAGCCTGGGCGCACGGAGTTGCGCGCCGAACTTCGGGAGATCCTTTCGGGGCTCAGCCTCAAGACAGCGGAGCGCCTGCTCCGGGCGTTTACGGTTTACTTCCAGTTGATCAACCTTGCCGAGGAGATTCACAGGGTTCGGGTCAACCGCCTGCGGGAGGGTCGAGCCAGCCTTGAGGCCCCCCGGTCCGAATCGGTTGCGGCCGCTCTCAAGGCGCTTAAGGATCAGGGGTGGTCCCGGAGTGAGGCCCGCCGCTTCCTTGAGACCCTCGACATCCAGCTCACCCTTACCGCCCACCCGACAGAGGTGAAGCGCTACACCATCCGACTCAAGCTTGAGCGCATCGCATCCGCTATGAGGCACCGGGGTGAGCGCGACCTGTCGCCGCAGGAGCGCGAGCGGGTCGAGCGGGAGATCTATGCCGAGATCGCTACCCTCTGGCAGACACGCGAACTGGTCTCCAAAAAGCCGACTGTGATCGACGAAGTCAAGAGCGCACTCTACTACCATAGGCGTTCGCTGCTCGAAGCTGTCCCCCGTCTGATGCTCGACATGGAGGATGCGCTGGACACCTACTATGGTCCATCGGAGACCCCGCCCCTGCCCCCGGTTGTCACCTTCCGTTCCTGGATCGGGGGCGACCGTGACGGAAACCCGTTCGTCACCCCGGAGGTGATGGTGGAGACTTACCGACTGCAGGCGGAGGTCGCCCTTGAAGCCCATCTCGCTGATGTAAACCACCTCATTCGACAGCTCTCCCTGTGGGAGGGCCGTGTCACCCTTACCCAGCCTTTCCGTGAGGATCTTCGGAGCCTGCTCCGCGAACAGGGACCGCTGGATCGGTTTGAGGGTGAACCCTACCGACAGAAACTCGCTTACATGCACCGCTTCCTTAAGTGGGAGCAGGGGCGCGAAGACTCTCTCAATAAGGGGTATGTAGGCGGTGCGCAGGGGTACGCTGCCGATCTCGCCTTAATTGAGCAGACGCTCCGTCTGAGCCAAGGATGGCGGGCGGCTCAGGCCTTCGTCCGCCCCAGCATTTACAGGGCTGCCGCCTTCTGTTTCCATCTCTCTGCCCTGGATATTCGGGAACACTCGGCGGTCCACGCCAGCGCGGTCGCCGACCTTCTATCCTATGCAGGGGTCGAGGGTGCCTACGAGGGGCTCGACGAGCGGAGCCGGGTCGAACTGCTCACCCGGGAGTTGGAGTCGAAACGCCCACTGGCCCCCAGAGACGCGCCCCTCGCGAAGGAGACCCTCCGCGCCCTTGCCTTCCTCGAGGTGTTTAGAGAGGCGCAAAGGGGCTTCGGAGAGGGCTCGACCGGCTCCTACATTGTGTCGATGACGGAGGGGGTGTCGGACATCCTTGAGGTTCTGGTGCTCGCAAAGCAGGTGGGCGTCGAGGGGCTCGACGTCACTCCGCTATTCGAGACCGAGGATGACTTGGTTGCGGCTCCAAAGATCCTTGCGCAGTTGTTTGGCATCCCCGTCTACAAGAGCCACATCGATCGGTGTGGGGTTCAGGAGGTCATGATCGGGTATTCGGACTCAAACAAGGATGCCGGATTCCTGACAGCGAACTGGGCCCTCTACCGTGCCCAGGAAGGCGTAGCCAGGGTGTGTCGGGAAGCCGGAGTGCCACTACGCCTCTTCCACGGCCGTGGCACCAGCATCGGGCGGGGTGGGGGGCCTAGTGGCCGGGCGATTCTGGCTCAGCCGCCCGGGTCTCTCGAGGGTCGCATGCGGATGACGGAGCAAGGGGAGGCACTGGCTGATCGCTACACCGACCCCGACCTCGCGCATCGCCACCTCGAGCAGGTGGCTCACGCCTTCATTCTCTCCTCGGCTAGGGATAGAGGTTCGCTCCCTGAGGTCCCCGATCGGTACCGAGATGCTCTGGACCGGGCCTCGGTGGCGGCCCGCGAGCGCTACCAGGGTCTCTTAAGGGCGGAAGGGTTCCTCGATTTCTATGCGACGGTAACGCCCATTGAGGAGATCAGTCGGCTGAATATAGGCTCCCGTCCGGCGCGGCGCAGGGGGAGCAGATCCCTCTCGAATCTGCGCGCGATCCCCTGGGTGTTCTCCTGGACTCAGTGCCGCGGGAACCTCCCGGGCTGGTTCGGGCTCGGCACCGGATTGTCGACGATCGATTCGGAACTGCTAAAAGAGATGTATGCCTCCTGGCCCTTCTTCCAGACGGTCCTCGATTTTGCCCAGATGAGCCTCGCCAAAGCCGACATGGGGATCTTCGAAGGCTACCTGACACTTGTTCGGCAGGAGTTGCGCAGCCGGTTCTGGCCCCTGATCTGCGACGAGTATGAGAGGACCGTGGGGCTGGTTGAGGCCGCGATGGGACAGTCGCTCATGGGTCGGGACGAGACCTTGGCCCGGGCGATTGAGTTACGCAATCCCTACGTCGATCCGCTCAGCTACCTGCAGGTCGAACTTCTGGGTCGATTCCGCTCCCTCCCTAGCGAGAGCCCTGAGCGCGATGGGCTCGGCGACGCCCTGCTGGTGAGCCTGATCGGTATCTCTGCGGGGTTAAGGAATACCGGTTGATATGGATATCTGTACATGTGCAACGGGGATCGCATACGATAGCTGGGGTGAGTCTGGGCGAGCAAGGAGTTGGGAATGGATCTGCTGCTGAGTGGCGGTCCCGTTCTGGTCGCCATCCTGCTGATTTCGCTGTACGCTGTCTACCTGTTCTTTGAACGGCTCCTCAAGCTCTCGCGTGAGCGGCTGGAGGCGGATACGCTGATGAATAGAGTTAACGCCGCGGTACGCAATCGGGATCTAGAGATGGCACTCGCCGCCTGCGACCGCCACGGGGGGCCTGTTGCCCGCGTACTCAAGGCCGCCCTGATGCGTCTCCCCTACGGCCGGTCGGCGGTGGAGGCTGCTTTCCAAGAGGCTTCGTTGGAGGAGGAGCAGCGTCTCACGCGTGGCCTGAGGCCGCTCGCGACTATCGCGCAGATCGCTCCGCTTCTGGGCCTGCTAGGGACGGTGACGGGGATGATCATCGCCTTCGCCGAGATCTCAAACCGGGGGACGGGGGACCCAGCGGCTCTGGCCGACGGTATTGGCCAGGCCTTAGTCACTACCGCAGCAGGTTTGATTGTGGCGATCCCTGTGGTGATAGGCCAAAGCTTCCTAGCCAACCGGGTCGATCATATCCTGCTCGAGATCGAGCGGCGTCGCGAGGAGCTCATGGGCAATGTGGTCCAGGTTGTCGCCAGCCGCAAGGAGGAGCGCCGTGAGGAGCCGCGCGCGGACGTGGCGCCTACCTCTGCGAATCCGACATGAACTCGAGGCGTACCCGTCGCCTTTCGCGATTAAACCCCAGGCTCGATCTCACCCCGATGATCGACGTGGTGTTCCTATTGATCATCTTCTTCATGGTTTCGACCACCTTCATCTCCCCGGAAGCAAACCTGCCCGTGGACCTGCCTCGGTCGCAGACCTCGCAGCTGCAGTCTGCTGATCTCCCCACGGTGACTATTACCAAGGATCTTAAGATCTTCCTGGGTGGCACGGCTGTGAAGGAGGCGGACATTGCTCAGGCACTCCAGATTCGCCTCGCTGACCAGGACGAGTCTGTTGTAGTGCTGCGTGCGGACCGCACCGTGCCCCATGGGCTGGTAGTTCAAGTTATGGACCAGATTAAGCGTTCTGGGGCTCGGCGGATCGCCATCGCCACGGGCGGTTAAGGGGACTGGATGGGCTACCAGGCCTTATGGCAGGATCGCGATAGGCGGCGGGCGCTTCTCCTGTCACTCATGGTTCACCTGCTGGTGGTGCTCGCTATTGCCATCTGGATCACGCTTCCTGACCCGGTTCCTCTCGAGTCCTTCATCATTATCGATATTGGGACACCCACTGAGGCAATCGAAGAGATACAAGCTCCCGCGTCGGCGTCTCCCGCGCCGCTGGCCCAAACACCACAGGTCGGGGCTCCCGAGGCAGGTGAGTCTCAGGCAACCGCCCTTGATCTCCTCTCGACCGTTCCGCCCCCCGATCCCGTTGAGATGCAATTGGGCAGTGACGTCGCCCCTCCCGAACCTGAAGCGGCCACCCCGTTGGAGGTGCCCCCGCAGGCCACCCCGCTGCGGGCACCGCCCCCGGAGGTGCGCCTGCCCGCCTCAGAATCGGGCAGTGTCGATCTGCCTCTTGCAGACATTCCGACGACGACTCTGCCTCAGATCGATGCCGAGGTGCTGGTTCCCCGACCCCTCGCCGAATCCATCCAGATTCCACGTCCTACCTCGGTGGTCCAGGTCCCTGAGGCTCGTGCCCTGGCCCTCACCCCAACCGTCATCGTGGCCCCCGGAGGGGTCATCCCTAAGCCAAGCGTTGAGGTTGCCGTAGCGGTAGCCGAGGCGATTCCTCAACCACTTCTCCGAGTGGTGGTGGTAGAGGATCAGCCGGATACCCGGGCTCCAGCTGTGTTCGGGGAGACTAGGGCCGGAGCCTTCCTAACCCAGGGAGACGTAGATAGCGACCGCTTGGATAACCGATTGGAGGGGGGCGACGCGCCAAGGTCTGGACAGACCGTTGCAGATGCCGAGGCCGACGCTAGCAATCTCGGAGCGGCTGCCGAAATCGATAGGGGGGAGGCTTTGGGCTCCAGGCTGGCCTTGCCCCCGACCCCCTTCCAAGAGCAGAGGGAGCGCCCTCTCATGGTTCTGATTGACAATGTGGGAGGCTATCCCCAGTCTGGTCTCTTTGAAGCCGCCCAAGTTGTGGAGATGCCAGTCGAGGGAGGACTTACTCGCCTGATGACTGTGTTCGACCGCTCCGACCCCGAGCAGGTCGGTCCCATACGGAGCGCCCGTGACTACTTTGTCATGCTGGCACAGAGCGTGGACGGGATCCTCGTTCACGACGGCGGTTCCCCCTCTGCTCTAGCCGCCATTTCCAGAGATGGACTGACCACCTTCAACGCCTACAGCCGCGGCGAACTCTTCAGCCGGGTCGCTGGTCGGAGTGCCCCGTACAACCTCTACAGCTACGGTACGACCCTGCGCGAAGCCGTCGACCGCCTGGGCCTTGAGCGGCCCCGCTCCGTGAGCGGGGTAATCTATAGGCCGCCAGACTCGAGTACTTCAGTTGGAGGTTTGGAAATCCGCTTCAGTGGAGTGTATTCCAGCGGCTTCGTCTATGTCGAGGAGGAAAAACGCTACCACTGGTTGCGAAATGAGGAGGGGGCAGTGGACGCCTTCGGCGAGAGGGTACTTGTCGACGCCGTGGTGGTTGCCTCGATTGAGGCTCGGCCCCTTCCCGATGACCCTGAGGGAAGGCTCTACATCCCCTTACGTGGAGGTCCCGCTACCCTGTTCATCGGCGGCAAGATGGTGTCGGGGAGTTGGTCTAAGAAGGAGGGGGTCGGAGTAGAGTTCGTAAGCGATGAGCAGTTGCCGGTCGACCTCAGTCCGTTTAAGACCTGGGTGATTCTCACCCCAGAGTATAATGGGGTGGTCCTGCACTAAACTGTGTCAGCGCTGAACCCACTCGTCAAAAAAGAGACCGCGCATACGCAGTCTGTACTGCCCCCTGCAGATCTTGATTTCGAGGTAGGTGTATTCATCTAGATAACCGTTTGTATCGATCAGGATCGCTCGACCTTGAGAGGCGATGTTGACGCCTCCCCGAACGGGGGTGTGTCCGTAGATCCCGAGCCGGCAGGGTGTGTCTTTTAAGAAATCCCTATCCTCGTAGATCCACCGGCGCCGATTCTCTACGTAGAAGCCTTCGTCGTAGGTGTTGTGCTCGGGGTAGGGTCCGACGTGGGCTAGGTGGAGCCCCTCGATCTCCGTTTCCTTAGGCCAACTCCTTATCCAGTCGAAGAGGTCTTTGTCGAGAGAACTGCCCGACACCCCTTTCCACTCGAGGTGGGAGACATCGTCAGTCCGGAGCGGCCCCTGTTCCTGGTCGATAGTGTTGAAGTCGTGGTTCCCCATGAGGATATGCATGGCTCCTGCGGGGAGGGCGTCCTGGAACGCCTTGACCTCTCGCAGGAAGTTCTCCTGGACCAGTTCCGCCTTGCGAAGGTGTTCTGGGTTGAACTCGTCGTAGATCTGGACGTTGGTGAGCTCCGCGTAGCGCTCGCGGCTCTTTGCGTGGACGAGGTCTCCTAGGAGGACGAGTTGGATGTCGCCTCCCAGGAGTCTTTTTGTCGGAACGCGCTTCTCATCAGCGAGACCGGCCTCTATAAGGACGCGCCAGAACTTTTCCACTTGGGCGTGAATGTCACCTACGATAACTACCCGCACAGCCCTGTCCCCTCCTGGGTAACTAGGTGTGGCAGGGGCTGGACGGAGCTCGCTGTTAGCAAGGAACTCATGCTGGTGGTTCGATGCTAGCTTATCTGCTTTGGCAATCGAGGTAAGAAATCTCTCGACCCCCTAATAGCCATCTCAAAAATACCTTGAGCAGGATCAACATAAGCGAGCAGAACCATCCCGCAATAGAGTAAGAGCGGACTCTCCGGGTCCGGATCTGCCAGGCACTCCTGCCGAACCAACACTCAAGGGCAGCTTCGTTGGATCCGTAGGGTTCGTCTATGGCAGTTCTTTCTCCCTAACCCGGTTGCGGTAGAGTCGGTGGCAGGTTTGGTAGGGAGGGTACTGCCGGGGAGGTCGTGCCAGGGGTGCTCCTGTGCGGAGGATGAGGCCATTGAGGACTTCTCGATAGGTCTCTCCGGGGTCGGCTACGACCGTCTGGTCGTCTTGGCAGTTAAGGGATGAGTGGTCGGGTCCATTGCTTATCGGTAAGATTCACACCTCAGCATGAACTAAGGGCTTGGCCTCTAGTGACGCTTTTCTGAAATTCCCGCTTACGGTGCCGCTTTGGCACCGGATGTCTGACGTCTGTGGTTGAGTGCGGGACTCGTGCTGGCAAGGTGGCTACCGCCCTGCCTCCGCTTCGAGGATTGGGAGTGGATCGACAGGCGACCCGTCAACCCTGATCTCGAAGTGGAGGTGAGAGCCGGTTGAGCGCCCAGTGGTGCCGACACGCGCTATGGGTTGGCCTATGCGCACTGCTTCTCCGACCGAGACAAGGAGCTCGGAGGCGTGTCCGTAGTAGTAGGTGGAGTCGCCTTGCTTTACAATGATCAGATTCCCGTAACCGCCCCTCCAGCCGCTATAGCTGACGACACCATCGGTTGCAGAAACGATCAGGTCGCCGGTGGCACCGTCGATGTCGAGACCGTTATGCCAGTTGGAGCCGCCTATCCTGAGTTGACGATAGCCGAAGCGGGAGGTGATCTTCCCAACGAGCGGCCAAACCATAGCTGTCCCAACGGGCGTTATCCGGCTGTCGGGGGCTGCTATGGCGCGGGCGGGAGAGAGTTCGTTCCCTGGAACGACCCGCAGGAGTTGGCCCGCAATTATGCGCTCGCTCGAGAGGGAATTTGCCGACATTAGGGCTGCGACCGAGGTATTGTAGCGTCGGGCGATTTCCCAGAGCGTGTCTCCCAATTGCACCTTAAGACTCGGCGGAGTAGCCCCCCCCTGTTTGGATGAGGTGCCCGCGTAGTGCCCCGGAATCGTCAGGGTGTCCCCCGGGCGGATTAGCTTGATGTCCAAGAGGTGATTGGTAGCGGCTATGGCGGCGACAGTGGTGTTGTATTCTTGCGCGATTCCCCAGAGTGTGTTGCCTGGGTCTACGGTTAGCACGAGGGGGGTAGGGGTGGGGAGACCCGAACTCAGAAGGAGTTTCTGCCCCGGGCGGATGACTGTGCCGTCGAGATTGTTGAAGGCGATCAGGTCGTTGACAGAGGGGCCGTAAGCGAGGGCGATATCGTAGAGGGTATCCCCCTCTTGGACGATGTAGGTGCGCTTCTGGACGCTGGGTTCCGGCAGGGTCAGAACGGTTCCAGGGTCGATGGTCTTGTCCCCGAGGTTGGCACCGTGGGTAGTGGCGACCTGTAAGAGGTGGTCGTCCGGCTCGACGCGGTAGCTGGAGGTCGCCTCCTTAAGAGGGGGAAGGTTAAGAGTCATCCCCGCGCGAAGGTGATCGGAGGTGAGCAGGTTAATGGTCATCAGGTTGTCGACGGTCGTTCCGTTGGCGAGGGCGAGGCCGTAGAGTGTATCTCCCTGGCGCACGGTGTGGGTGCGGGGCGTCGGGTGGGCGACAGGTGCAGGTTGCCCTTCGTTGGCCGCTACGACCTGGCTAGAGATCTCAGCTGCATCGGCGAGTACCGAGGCAAGTTCGGGGGTGATAGCCTCCGACTCGAGGGCCGGGGCTGGTGATGCTGCTATGGGAATCGGAACCTCGACAGTGTTTCCGGTGATGGCATTCTCGAAGGTGACTGTGGACAAGGTGGGCACCATATCTGGTTGAGGGGCATATGAGGCGTTTCTGGGGAGCTGTGGGAGAACCGCAGTGCAGGTCACATCGGAGTGGACGCTGCCGACTCCGAGTCCGTCTGCAGGGGTACTGTGGTGTACTCCCAGTGACCAAGGGGTGTTGCTCGGAGCGACGCCGACCTCCTCTACTAGGTCCAGTGCAATGGATAGCAGTAATACTAATGCGATAGGGGTACGTGGCACCAGTTGAATAGCATAGCAGATCTGGGGTCCGTGATCATGCGGATTACGAGAGAGTCACCTTGGTTCCTGCTGCACCCCTCTGCACGTTCCCCAAAACTCCTGTGTACCTCCCATTGACGATCATTGCGGATGGCGCTCCCTGCTTCAGGGCACTGGTGGCGGCCTCCACCTTGGGGATCATTCCTCCCGAGATCCGCCCGTCAGCGATGCGGCTCTCGATTTCCTGAAGGGTGATGTGCGCTATGAGGCTCGACGGGTCGGCTGGCTCCTCGAGGACCCCAGGAACGTCGGTGAGGAAGATGACTGGGGATCTTAGGGCGCCGGCAACCGCACCTGTTACCTCATCGCCATTCACGTTCAGCAGGCTCCCATCGGCAGCGACGGCGAGGCAGGCGAGGACGGGCGTGAACCCCGAATCGAGGATGGTGGTGATTGCGTCTTTATTGACGCTCCGCATCCTACCGACCTCGCCTAACTCCTCGTCGAATCGCTCCGCCACGAGGAGTCCCGCGTCGCGTCCTGTGAGCCCCAGAGCGTTGCCGATCTCCTGAGCCAGGATCTTCCCAAGTTGGGTGAGAACGGCCTCGACCACCTCCATACCCTTTGGGGGGGTAACCCTCAGCCCACGAACGAAGGAGTGCTCAACTCCGGCCCGATCGAGTGCCCTGCCGATGAAGGGGCCTCCCCCATGAACCACGACGGGGCGTTCGCCCCGGTCGGCCAACTCCCTTATCTCGGTGGCTATCCGCGGCCGCAAGGTGGGATCCGTCATGGCGCTGCCTCCGTACTTGATAACCCACGGCATGAGCTAGTCTACTCCTAGAGACCTGCCTTGGACAGGCGCTTCTGCTATCTGTCAGGGTGGCAAGTAAGGGTAGTGATGTGAGATTATCTCACCCCCCTACCAGAGGAGATGCGTACCAGGCATTAGCAAAGCCCATGGTATTGGAATTGGTGCCGGTAGGGGGGTGATAATGAGGAGTGAAGGGGCGGTTCTCGAACAGATTTCACCGAGTTGTACCCATATCAGGGGATCGAGAAATCACCTTCCAGACGGGGATAACTTCATTTTGGAGGATGGCTTGAAGGGGGGGTGAGATAATCTCACCCTACGACCCAAGTAAGGGCCTCAGGGGCTATTCCATAAGTCATACTGAGAGGATTCTCAGGTGCTCTCCGCTGCTCAGACAAGGACGGCTTCGTTGGAGCTTCGGGTCCGAGTTGCTCGCCACATCAGGGATCGGTGCACATCCAGCTTCACCCACGCCACCGACTCGCAAGGGTTCGTTCGAACTCCTTGGCCAGACAACGGCGGCGACCCAGCCAGCAAAGGTCCCTGAAGACGGACAAGTGCGGCTTCGCTGGGCCCGTAGAGCATATCTTCGCTTCGGGTCCACCACCTAGAGACGAGATAGAATAGCAAAGCCCGTGGTCTTCCGATCGTAACGTGAGATTATCTCTACCCCCCAAAGGAGGGAGGCCTGTCCTGGTGCATCCTGCACCATGTGAAAAATAGAGACCGACCTCCCATAGCAAGTCTAGCCTGTGTCAATCATGAGTGCCTCAGTTACGGTCAGCTAGGACAGGGCAACCTCAGGGAAGGACGGGTTCGCTGGACCCGTAAGAGCTACGGACCAGACCGGATCCGTTACTAAGGACGGATTCGCTGGATACGCTGCCTGAACTGCCAGAGCGAGTTCAGTGAACGTAAGAACACTCCCTAAGGGCGGACAAGACCCGTAGAGTCCGTACCCCCAGCGGGGGACCCCGGCTTTGACCGTTTTTGCTTCGGGTGTGGAATAGCAAGATCGGTGAGAGCAAAGCCTGCGCTATTGCTGATCCAGCGAATCCGTCCTTCCGATCATATTTGGAGTATTCGAGAGTTGCAAGGACGGATTCGCTGGATTCGCTCACCTACTTATCCGGGTGGGGGGCAGAGATAATCTCACGTTACGACCGGTCTTCCTAGGTTTTTCATAAGCTCTATCAGCTAAGAGAGTCCCAGCCACCTCAACCTCCCGGCCAGTTTCGGCCCCGCATAGCCCCCATCAGCAGATACCTTCTCGACCGTCGGGGTCCTCACCAGCGACTCCAGGATCAGGGCCGGAGTTCCTACCTGGTCTTGCACCGGGGCTGCGGAGGCCTTGATCTACAATCTGGCCTGTTCGCCCGGAACTTTAGCTGACGAGGATCAGAGTTGAATCAGTCCTTTCTCACTCTTCGAGAGCACCTCTGTCCCCTCTTGAGTCACCGCCAGCAAATCCTCAATCCGGACCCCGACATCGCCGGGGATATATACGCCAGGTTCTATAGTGATCACCATGCCTGGCATAAGCAGGTCGTCAAACCGCTGCGACAGGCGTGGTCCCTCATGAATCTGCAAGCCGACCCCGTGGCCGAGGCTGTGTGCGAAATACTCGGCGAGGCCTTGCTCCGCGAGCCGGTCGCGAGCAAGTCTGTCGAGCTCCGCTCCGCGGGCTCCAGGCACGACGGCCGCGATAGCCTCGGTCTGTGTGGTCAGGACCGCATCGTAGAGAGCTGTGTGCTGAGCTGAGATTTTCCCTAACGCCAGGGTACGTGTCATGTCCGAGTGATAGCCGGAGACGACCGCCCCGAAATCGAGGGTGACCAGTTCGCCTGTTCGTAATACCCGTTGCGAGGCGCGGCCGTGCGGCATCGCGGAGCGGGGCCCACTAGCTACGATGGGATCGAAACTGGACGAGTCGGCGCCGCAGAGCCGCATGTGGCGCTCGAGTTCGAGTGAGATCTCAACCTCCTGTATGCCGGGGCGGATGACCTCGAGGATGTGGTCGAAGGCGGCGTCTGTGATCTCGGCCGCCCGGCGCAAGTGGGCGATCTCCACCTCATACTTGATGAGTCGGTGCCCCTCGACAAGCCCTGAGACCCTCACGGGGCAGTGCCCAAGCTCCTGGGAGAGCTGCTCGTAGGTCGCTAGGGTCATGTGGTCGGCCTCCACAGCTAGCCGTACCCCCTGAAGGGTTGCGGCCAGCCACTCTTGCCAAGGTCTAGCGATCACCACCTCAACGGTCGACTCTTCGTCTGCCTGGGCTAGGTAACGGCCATCAGTTATGAGGATGGTCCGCTCCGGTAGGAGGACTACCACGCCGTCCTCGGGAGAGGAGAAGCCGGAGAGGTAGCGGACGTTTGCGGGCGCACTTACCAGGAACGCCTCAGCTCCTGCCTCCTGAACCCTTTCATAGAGGGCGTCGCGGACGCTCATCCCGCCGCTTCCACGATCGCCAACAGCGAGTCCAATTCGAGGCTCGCACCTCCAATGAGGCCACCGTTTACGTCGGCACGTGAGAGGAGTTCGGCCGCATTTGCGGGTTTCATGCTGCCCCCGTAGAGCAGCCGGATGCTGTCGGCCACCGCAGGGTAGAGGGTTCGAAGTTCGGATCGGATGGTGGCAGCCATCGACTGGGCATCGTCCGCAGTCGCGGTCCGGCCGGTGCCGATCGCCCAGACCGGTTCGTAGGCGATCACTAGGGCGCTGCTCTCAGACACACAGAGACCCCTGAGCCCGGTACGGAGTTGCTCAAGCACCACAGCAAGCGCCTCTTCACCGGCGTCCCGCTCCGCCTCGCTTTCCCCAACGCAGAGGATCGGCACTAGGTCGTTCCGGCGCGCCGCCTTGAGTTTTCGGTTTACCAGTTCGTCACTTTCGCCGTGGAGGGTACGCCGTTCGGAGTGGCCCACGATCACGAACGATGCTCCGGCGTCGCCGAGCATCGCGCCGGAGACCTCCCCAGTGTAGGCTCCCTCGTTGTGGGCACTAAGGTCCTGTCCACCTAGTGCAACGGGCGTCCCGCGCGCGAGTCGGGCCATCGGGGCGAGGTGGGTGGCAGGCACATTGAGGAGGATCTGGACATGCTCGTGCGCCTTGGAAGGGAGTTCTCGTAAGAGCGTCTCCAGCCAAGCCACCCCCTCGCTGGGGAGTTTGTGCAGCTTCCAGTTGGCGGCGATGAGCGGAGTAATCATGGATTTCCGGGAGAGTGCAAGGCTGACACCAGCCTAGACCGAGACCGGGGGACCTTCAGGCCTGCGCCGATGCCTGCGGCTTCTCCGGTTTGGTATGGCGACGTTTGCGCGGCGCCGGAAGGGCATTCGCCTCGAGTGCCGCGAGGCCGCCTACCAGCGCGTGGTCAAGGACCTTATCCAGACTATCCACGCTGTGCAGGCGAAGACTCTTGGTAAGGTGATTGGCGATATCCTTCATGTCTGGGGTGTTCTTTTCTGGGAAAATGATGTGAGAGATCCCAGCGCGCTTTGCCCCTAGGATCTTCTCCTTGAGACCTCCTATGGGTAGCACCCGGCCGCGGAGGGTCACCTCTCCGGTCATAGCCACATCCTTGCGGACTGGGATGTCGGTCAGTGCACTGATCAGAGAGGTGGCGAGTGCGGTTCCCGCGCTCGGACCTTCCTTTGGAACGGCCCCGGCTGGGACGTGGATGTGGATCTCACTGTCGTCTAAGAGTTCCTGATCGATCCCGAACCGGTCAGCGTTGCGCTTGGCGTAGGTCAGGGCCGCGCGCGCTGACTCCTTCATCACCTCACCGAGTTGGCCGGTTAGTACCAGACCACCCTTGCCCGCAGTGATCGAGGTCTCGACAAACAGGATGTCTCCGCCGACCGGGGTGAAGTACATACCGGTGGCCACCCCGACGAGGTTCTCTTCCGCCTCACTCTCGGGGGTGAAGCGCTCGGGCCCGAGCAGACTCTCGAGGCTCCGCTCCGTAATCCTGATCCGCTTCGCCCTACCCTCGGCAATCCGCCGCGCGGCCTTGCGGGCAACCGTTCCAATCGTGCGCTCTAAGTTCCGCACTCCAGCTTCGCGGGTGTAAGAGGTCACCAGCCTAGAGAGGGCACCGTCGCTGATACTAATCTGGCGCGGGCTGAGCCCGTTCTCTCTGACCTGTCTAGGAACCAGGTAACGCCGGGCGATCTCGAGCTTCTCCTGTTCGATATAGCTCGAGAAATCGATCAGTTCCATCCTATCTAAGAGCGCGTCGGGGATCTGCTGAGCGAGGTTCGCGGTGGCGATGAACAATACCTCGGAGAGGTCGAATGGGACCCCGAGGTAGTGATCGACGAAGCTGTTGTTCTGGGCCGGATCGAGGACTTCTAAGAGGGCGCTTGAGGGATCACCCTGGTACGAGATCCCGAGCTTGTCTACCTCGTCGAGGAGGAAAACAGGATTCTTTGTACCAGCCTGACGGATCCCCTGGAGGATGCGCCCTGGCATTGAGCCAATATAGGTTCTCCGGTGGCCGCGGATGTCACTCTCGTCGCGAGCCCCACCTAAGGAGATGCGTACGTACTCGCGCCTGAGCGCCTTCCCTATCGATTTGGCGATTGAGGTTTTGCCGACGCCGGGGGGTCCAACGAAGAGCAGGATCGGCCCCTTGTTTACCTCCCCATCATCGAGTTCCCCACGCTCTACCCACTCGGCCTTGAGCTTGCGGACCGCGAGGTACTCTAAGACACGGTCCTTGACCTTCTCGAGACCATAGTGATCCTCGTCGAGGATTGTCACGGCTTCGGTCATGTCAAGCCGATCCTGGCTCCGGACGCTCCAGGGCAGTTCCACGATGGTGGTCAGGTAGGTGCGGATGACCGAGGCCTCGGCAGAGTCAGGGTGCATTCGCGAGAGCCGATTGAGCTCCCTCTGAGCCTCCTTCATCGCGGCTTCGGGGAGGTCGAGTTCCGCCAGCTTCTGGCTGAAGGCTCCGATCTCGTCGTCCTCGTCGTCACTCCCGGTTAGCTCCTTCTGGAGGGCCTTGATCTGCTCCCTAAGAAAGTACTCGCGCTGGTTTCGGTCGATCTCGTCCTTGACCTCGCGTTGTAGTCGGCGCTGGGTCTCCTGCAGCTCGAGTTCAGTGTCGATCAGGAGAAGCACCTTGCGAAGCCGCTCGGCCACTGAGGTAGCCTCTAAGACCATCTGTTTGTCATCGATTCTAAAGTCGAGATGGAAGGCTAGGTAGTCTGCGAACTGTCCTGGATCGTCGAGGTTGAGGACAAACTGGGCCACATCCGTTTGGAGGTTGCGTCCGCCGAGTTCAAGCAGTTGAGAGAACTTCTCTTTCAGCTCCCGGTAGGTGGCCTCGAGGACGACCTGGTCGCCGTCTGGAATCTCTAGCGGGCTGACCTCGGCCTCGATCAGTTCCGCGGACCCCCGATACTCTTCGATGCGTACGCGTGCGAAGGCCCGGACCAGCATCTGGATACTACCGTCAGGATTCTTCTTTAAGCGCATGATGTTGCAGGCGGTGCCGACACGGAAGAGATCTTCGGCACTAGGCTCTTCGACCTCTCGGTCGCGCTGACTCACGATCACGATCGTGCGGTCTCGATCGATGGCCGCGTTGATCGCTTCAATGGAAATGGGTCTCCCGGCATCGATCGGCATGACCATGCTGGGGTAGAGGACCGAGGCGCGAACGGGGCAGACGGGTATCACGCTCTCGAACTGAAGGGATTCTTTGGCCTCAGCCATAGTGTTCTCCTGGGATTCCGGCTCTCCTGGGCGTTGGAGGCCGCAGGAAAAACCTGAGTCGATATGTGTCAAGTTTACTAATAAAACTAGACGAAAGATAGAGGCTAGTTTACATGATCTTCCCTGTCGATTCTTCCCTGGACTCCTAAACCAGTATATGGCAGTTGCGTGGGGTGGGGGCGAACGCGCGCTCGGGCGATGACGATGTGATAGCTTAGCTCTCTATGCGGGATCTCAGCTGTGCCCTCTCGGCCTCTCTCTCACTCGTACTCGACCAGCTCGGGGTGGGGGAGACTGAGGTGTCCATCCAGGAGGTGCCCCTTGGCAAGCCCGGGGACTTCGGCACCCCGGTCGCCTTCGGCCTCGCCCGAGTCCTGCGGAAGAGTCCGACTTTGATTGCCGAGAAGATCGTTGAACGGATCGAACTCCCCAACGGGGTGTTGCGGGCCGAGGCCGTCGGGCCCTACATCAACTTCTTCGTAGACCCAGGCCCCTACGTGCGCTCTGTCATCGAGTTGCCCCTCAGCTTAGTAAACACCTCCGGCACCGAGGTGATCGTTGAACATACCAGCGTCAACCCGAACAAGGAGACCCACATCGGTCACGTAAGGAATATCGTTCTTGGGGATGCGGTCGCCCGGATCCTGACCGCAGCGGGACACACCGTCGAAGTCCAGAACTATATCGATGACACCGGTCGCCAGGCGGCCGAGAGCCTCTTTGCCATCGACTACTTCGGAGCTCGCTACGATGGGGAGGGAAAGTACGACCGTTGGCTGGGTGACCTCTATGTCCGACTCGGCAGGGCCAAAGAGGATGACGGCGAGGTGATCGACCGGGGTGTCGACGCGGTCATGCGCCGGCTCGAGCGCGGCGAACTCCGCGCTGAGGTCGAGGCGGTGGTGCGAGCGCAGCTAGAGACCTGCTACGCCCTCGGGGCCGAGTACGACCTACTGGTCTGGGAGTCCGATATCGTGCGTTCTGGATTCCTCGACCGCGGTCTCAAGATCCTGCGCGAGAGCGAACATGTCAGCCAGCCGACGGAGGGAAAGTTCGCAGGTGCTCTGGTAATGGACGTGAGCGCCTTCATCCCGGGCCTTGAAGAGCCCAATGTCGTCCTCGTCCGGAGCGATGGCAACGCCATGTACGTTGCTAAGGATATCGGCTACCAGTTTTGGAAGGCTGGGCTGTTTAAGGGGCTCAACTACCGGCGCTTCGATACCCAACCCTCCGGTCGCCCGCTCTATACCAGCGCGCCCGACGGCGAGCCCGAACCGGGCGGTCGGCGCCTCGTCCACGCCCAGGAGATCGTAAACGTCATCGGGGTCGAGCAGTCGCACCCGCAGACCTTGGTCCGGGCCGCTCTAGCCCTGTCGGACAGCGCAGAGAGCTTAGCCGCCTCTAAAGGCTCTCGCCACTTGGCCTACGAGTTGGTCTCCTTCGAAGGACAGACCATGAGTGGCCGCAAGGGCATCGCACTCCCGGCGGACGAGGTGATCGAGGAGGCGGTGAGCCGGGCACGGGCCGTCATCAAGAGAAAGAATCCTGATCTGGGGCCGGCGGACGAGGTGGCCCGTCAGGTAGGAGTGGGGGCGCTCCGCTTCGCGATGCTTAAGAGCGAGGCTAGGCGGGTGATCGACTTCCGCTGGGAGCAGGCCCTCTCGCTTCAGGGAGACTCTGCTCCCTACGCCCAGTACGCGCACGCGCGCGCCTGCAGCATTCTCCGCTCTGCCCCAGAGGTACTCGGGATCGGCACCGATTGGAGGGCGCTCGGAGAACTTGAGGTGAGGCTCGCTCAGGTGGTTGCGCGGCTACCCCAGGTGGTTGCTGCAGCGGCCCGGGATCTTGCTCCCCACCTCGTTACCCAATACGTCCTCGACTTAGCCACCGCCTGGAACGGCTACTACAATCATAAAGACGACGAGGGTCGGCCCGATACGCAGATCCTGCGCTCTGCCCCGGGCCTGCGTGAGGCCCGCTTGGCCCTTGTCACGAAGGTCCGAGACACGCTGGCCGCCAGCCTCGATCTCCTAGGTGTCGAGGCCCCGGAGCAGATGTAGCGGCATCCCGCCGATCGGGGCAGGTCAGCCTAGGGCGTCCGCGAGCACACTCGCCAGGTGGTGGGTGCGCACGCTGGTCCCATCCCAGATCTGATGCCGACAGCTGAACCCACAGGCGACCGAGACGCCTCTGTGGTTACGTATCTCCGGAAAGAGCCGCTGCTCCCCGATCTGCATGGAGAGGTCATGGTGGGTGTAGCCGAAGCTGCCCGCCATCCCGCAGCAGCCCGAGTCGAGTTCCCGAACGTCATCGCTGACCCATTCGAGGACCGCGCGTGTCGCAGAGGTGCCGAGCACGGCCTTCTGCTGGCAGTGCCCGTGCAGCAAGATCGATTCGGGTCTCAGGCGAAAGGAGCTTTTGGGGTCGAGTTGGCCCGATGTCCAGGCTTTGGCGAGAAACTCGTCGATCATCTTCACCTGCTTTGCGGTGGCTTCGGCCCGCTCCCCTGGTACTAGGTCGAGGTAGTCGTCACGGAAGGGGGTCACACAGGAGGGTTCGAGTCCGACCACGGGGACACCGCGCCGAACGTAGGGCGCGAGCGCTTCCAGGTTCGCCTCCGCCTGCTGCTGGGCCTGCCGCAGCAGGCCTTTCGAGATGAGTGGCCTGCCGCAGCATCGGTAGGGGACGAGTTCGACCCGATGGCCGAGTGCCTCGAGCACTGCGGTGGCGGCCCTGCCTACTTCGGGTTCGTTGAACATCGTCCAGGTGTCAGCAAACAGTGCGACAGCGCCCCTAGATGCTGGGCGCGTCGGTGCCGACCGACCCTCGAACCACTGGGCGAACGAACGTCGGGCGTACTTCGGGAGGGTCCGTCGGCGGTCGATTCCTACGGCCCTTTCGAGTGTCCAGCGGACAGGTTTCAGCGGTAGTAGTATGTTGGTGATCGGGGCCAGCGCTCGGCCCAGCGGCGCCAAGCGGCCCACGTTCCCAATCGCCCGTGCCGCTAGCGGAGTGCCGTGGTCATCGTAGTACTGTTGAAGGAACTCGTATTTGATCTTGGCCAGATCCACCTGGCTAGGGCACTCGACCTTGCAGGCCTTACACTCTAAGCACAGGTCGAGCACGTCGAACACCTGGCGGCTGGTTAGGCCACCTGGCATCCTCCCGTTGATGGCCTCACGTAGGACATTTGCCCGCCCACGGGTCGAGTGGTCCTCGTCGCGAGTCGCCATGTAACTCGGGCACATGGTCCCTGTTCCCACCTTGCGGCAGGAACCGACTCCGGTACACATCTCGATCGCGCCGAGGTACCCACCGTCTTTCGAGAAGTCGAACACCGTCTCGACCGAGCTTTGAGGGTAGTTGGGGCCGTAACGGAGGTTTTCTGTCATTCTCGGTGCATCGACGATCTTGCCCGGATTCATGAGATTCTTGGGATCGAAGGAGCGTTTTATCTCTCGGAAAGCCTCGTAGATCTGGTCGCCGAATAGCTTCCGATTCTGGTAGCTGCGTATCAACCCGTCGCCATGCTCTCCGCTCCACGATCCTCCGTAGCGCTTTACCAGTTCGAAAGTTTCCTGGCTGATCGATTCGAACGTGCCGATGTCGTCAGCGTCTTTCAGGTCGAGGAGCGGTCGGACATGAATCACCCCTACGCTGGCGTGGGCATAGATCACGGCTTCCACCCCGTGAGATTCGCAGACGGCGAGCACGTCGGGGATATAGCGCGGCAGGTTCTCTACCGGGATGGCTGCATCCTCGATAAACGGTACTGGTTTCCTTCGACCCTTCACGGTCGCGTAGGTGCCGAGGCCAGCTCGGCGGAACTCGAGGACCTTCTGCTGCTCCTCGTCGCTATGCGCTAGGTGTGTGTGATAGCTTAGCCGCTGCACCTCAGGGTCCGCTGCGAGGGCATCGAGGCCCTCCTGCATCTCAGATTGACTCTCGCCGTCGAACTCGACCATCAGCACTGCCGCCGGACACCCGTCGAGCCAGCTCAGCAGGGGAGCTATGGCCGGGTTCCTGTGCCCCAGGTCGAACAGCACTTGGTCCATGATCTCGACTGCGGACGGGCCGTGACGATTGATGTATTTTATCGCCTCCAGCGCATTTTGTAAGCTGTCGAAGTGCAGCAGCGCCAGCGCTTGGTGGGTCGGGATGGGGAAGAGTTTTAGGGTGACGTCGAGGATGATGGCTAGGGTTCCCTCACTGCCGGTGACGAGCTTGGCCAAGTTGAAGGGTCGGTCCTCAACGAATTCGTTGAGGTTATAGCCCCCGACCTGCCTCATGACCTTTGGGAAGCGCTCTAGAATCTCCTCCTCGAGCTCCGTGGTGAGCCGCTGCACGGTCCGGTAGATTTCTCCTTCTAAATTGGGCTGGGCTAGCTTGGCCGCTAGCTCTCCCCCCTCCACCTCATGGAACTCTGTGATCGTCCCATCTGCCAACATCACCGTCAGAGCTAGGACCTGATCGACCGACTTGCCATACTTGATGCTTCGAGTCCCAGCGCTGTTGTTTGCGACCATTCCCCCCACGTTGGCTCGGTTGGTTGTTGAGATGTCGGGGGTGAACTGGAGACCATGAGGGCGCAGGAAGCTGTTAAGCTCGTCGCGAACGAGGCCGGGTTGTACCCGCACCACCCTCGCCTCTGGATCGAACTCTAAGATCTTATTCATGAATTTCGAGAAGTCGATCACGATGGCGCTGCCGACAGTCTGACCCGCGAGGCTAGTGCCTCCCCCCCGGGGCAGGATCGGTACGCCGAAGCGGTTGGCGACCTCGACTACGGCCCGGACATCCTCGACCCTCTTCGGCAGGACCACGCCGTAGGGCTGGATTTCGTAGGGGCTGGCGTCGGTGGCGTAGAGGGTACGGGCGAGGTCGTCGAAGCGGACCTCTCCCAGGACCCTGGGTCTTAAGGCCGCCGCCAGTCTTTCCGGGAGCGGCCGTTCGGTCGTGATGTTCATGGCGTCAGTATCGCACGCCCCTCAGCCGAAAAGGGTCGCAACGGTGATTGCAAAACCGGCGTCGTCGGCCGCTAAATAGGCCTTTAGGAATCCCCTCAAGCGGTATTGTTCGAGGAGACCCTCCATCAGCGAATCCGAGAGGTAGGGATTACGCTTCTGGCCGCTCCTTAATCTCCCGAGTTCGTCGAAGAGCCCCAACTCCTCTAGGGCTTGGCGGATCAGGATCTGCTTGGCTTCGTCAAAGGGCAATGGCTGCTCCCTCTTAAGGCAGACAAAGCTCTGGCGGAGGTCTGCGACGCTCGGAAAACTATCTGCATAGTGGCGTATCTTTCTGATCGCCTCGGGCGTTAGGTCGAAGTGGAGGGTGGCCCTGCACTTTACCAGTTGGGCCAGGATCTTTGAGGTCGCAAACGGCGCGGCCGGGTCGTCCAGTGGCAGCCTTCGGACCCAGACCGTCTCGCCTGAGGTGGGAAGGTTCCAGGGGTCTTTCAGTTCACCGCTGTCGGATTTGGGGCGTCCCCGTAGGATTCGGCTTATCGGAGTCCGGTCGGCCCGCACCTCAAGCGGCTTGCCTAGACGGATCTCGGTCGCTACGAACTCGACCGACCGCTTTTCCCTCCAGAGGTTCTCCCGAAGCGAGATTGCGACATTCACCCCTAGCCCTGCTGGGAATTTCCGAGCCAGTTCACCCTTGCTCCAGGCGATGCCCTTGACGCCCCCGATGCGCAGCTGAAGGGTGTTCCCGTTGACCCCCACGGCGCGGGCTGCCTCGAGCTCCCCGGAGAGTGCGAAGGCAGGGGCTGGGTGCCCTTCGCCGAAGGGTTCGAGTTCCTGAATCGATCGATAGAGATCGCTCCCGATCTCATCGGCAGAGATCAGAGTGTCGATTTCCACAGTCGGCTGTGGGGTCGGGTGGCGTCTTACGAAGGTGTAGATGGTCTTCTTAAATGCTTCGAGTTCACTTCCCTCGATTGCGAATCCTGCTGCCCCCTCGTGTCCCCCGAAACTGATAAGGTGCTTTGCGGCGAAGCTAAGGGCCGCAACGGCAGAGATCCCCGGAGTGGAGCGGACGCTGCCCTTTCCCTTAGCTACGATGAACACGGGGCGGAAAAAGGCATCAACGAGTTTGCTTGCGACGACACCGATTACGCCTGGGTGCCACGAATCGTGGCTGAGTACCAACGCTGGCGCCTCTGGATCGGCTAGCTCAAGCGCCTGCCGGAACATGTCGTCCTGAATGCGGCGCCGGTCGGCGTTGCGGGCATCAAGGTAGGCTGCGAGTTCCCGCCCGCGGCGCTCCGATGATGTTGTGAGGAGCTCGAGGCCGATTTCGGCCTCGCCGAATCGCCCCGCCGCATTGAGTCTCGGCGCGAGTACGAAGGCGACATCTCGGGCCGTGGGGTTGTGCCTTAAACCTGCCTGGACTAGGCTTGCTCGGAGGCCGGGCCAGAGAGAGGTACCTAGGCGCTTCAGCCCCTCCCGGACCAGCGCCCGATTCTCACCGAGCAGCGGTGCTACATCGGCCACCGTGCCTAACATGGCGATGTCTGCGTACTCGTGCGGGGGCTCGAGACCGAGCCTGCGATGCAGGGCCCACAGGAGGTGGAAGGCAACCCCGGCCCCGGTGAGTTGAGAGTGCCCGCCCGGACTGGTCTGTGGGATTCGCGGGTGGACCACTAGGCAGTTGGGAAGCTCTGGACTAGGCTGGTGGTGATCGGTCACGATCACCTCAACGCCTGCCGCCTTCAGAGAACGGATCTCCTTTAGATTGGTGATACCGCAATCGACCGTGATGAGCAGATCTGCCTCTTCGGCGTGGTTTGCGACCCGCTCGGGGTGGATGCCATACCCATCGGTCAGGCGATTCGGGAGGTAGGGGGTGACGTCTCCACCCAATGCCCTCAGGCCTATTGTGAGGATGGCCGTTCCGCTAATCCCGTCAGCGTCGTAGTCTCCGTGGATCAGGACACGGCTTCCGGTCAAGAGGGTCCGCTCGAGAGTCGCCGCTGCCTCATCGAGGGTTGGGATGGCGCTCGGCTCCAGCGCAGGGGCGAGGACCGCAGAGACATCGCTGCGGAATCCGCGCGACCATAGGACGCTCGCCACGAGGGGGGGGACACCGAGTTCACGGCAGATGGGCACGAGGACCTCTGGCGGGGCCGGGGCACTCACCCGCCAGAGAGGCCTGGGGTAGCTTTGCGACTGGCTGGCTACTAAACGCTGCTTCACCTAGGTCCGGTCGTTGTCTGGGAGTGGTGGTATCTGGGTGCTAAGCGGGTTTCGGTCGGGGATGACCGGTTTGGCCCCTTGGCGGTCCTGATCGTAGCTCGGGACGTGCTGCTCGAGCTCCTGAATCTTGCGCCTGAGTTGCCTCACCTCCCGCCCCTTGCGCCACAGGGTCAGTCGTCCAGGCAGCCACCCGACAAGCCAGCTGGCAACGATCACCAAGGCCAGGATCCAGGCCGGCGGGAGCGGAGGGAGGAAGCGGTCGGTAAGGGGAAGGGTGATGCTGCTGCCTGGGTTATCGCGGTCTAGAAACACGAGGTAGATGATCAGGGCGATGACCAGAACGACCTGAATGATGCGTGCGGATTTCAAACCGTACCTCCCGATATTACAACTCTACCGCGCTGTGCCTAACTGCGCCAGCCGCACGAGTGCCAGTCTGGGTAATGTAGGATCCCTTCGAGGCGGCAGTTCCCTAGCGGGTAGACTGGTAGGTTGTGAGCCTCCCGACTATAAAAGAACCGGCCCTCGTGCCGCTGAGGGTGCTATGCGCCCTGTCCGGTGGTGTGGATTCCTCCGTAGCCACTGCCCTCTTGCAGGAGCGGGGTTTCGCCGTGGTCGGTGCGATGATGCGATTTTGGCCCGATGATAGGCCCGCTGGTGCCTTCGATCTCTGTTGCAGCCCGGAGGCTGCCTATGATGCGCGCCGAGTCGCTGACAGGCTGAATGTGCCTTTCTACCTCCTCGACTACCGTAAGGAGTTCGATGAGGTCGTTGTCGATCCTTTCGTGCCCAGCTACCTTCGCGGTGAGACGCCCAACCCCTGTGTCTGGTGCAACCGGCACATCAAGTTTGGCAGCTTGGTTCGCCGGGCCCAAAAGCTGGGCTGCGAGTTTATGGCGACTGGCCACTATGTCCGGCGGGTGGACCGATCCGAAGGGGTCGAGCTCCATCGCGGCCGCGACCCAGGTAAGGATCAGACCTACTTCCTATGGGCTCTGCCGCGGGATATCCTCCCGTACCTGCTATTTCCGCTTGGTGAGTTTGACAAGCTTCAGGTCCGTCAGATGGCCCGCGAGCGTGGCCTTGGTACGTCCGAGAAACCTGGGTCGAGCGGTCTCTGTTTCATCACCCACTCCGTCCGCGACTATCTTAGGGCTACAACTGAGCCCAACCCGGGGCCCGTTATCGATGCCTCTCGGGATGGCGAAGTGGTGGGTGAGCACCACGGGATCCAGTACTATACTGTTGGCCAGAAGCGTGGCCTGGGCCTATTCCAGTCACATCTTTCCCGCTATGTGATCGACCTTCGCGGCGACGACAATACCGTGGTTGTGGGCACCCGCGAGATGTGTCAGTGGGAACGCCTTGAGGTGCATCGGGCCAACTTCTTGCTTGATGTTGACGAGGTCCCAAGGTGCGTGATGGTGCAGGTTCGCTACCGTCAGGACCCAACCCCTGCAACCCTCGCATTTACAGGACCCGACTCGTTCGAGTTGCGCTTCGGCAAGCCTGTCTTCGCCGTGACCGTCGGCCAGTCAGCTGTGCTCTACCAGGGCGAAAGGCTTCTGGGTGGTGGTGTAATCGTTGAGAGGGGCTGACTCGGGCGTGACACCTGCAGTGTACCCTACACTTCCGATGAGGGGGTCTTGCGCGTCATCATACTGGTGATTCCTGTAGTGATCGATCAAGAGTCGGATTGGTGTCCAGTTGAAGCGCCCCGGCGACCTCGTCCCCAGCCTTGCGGAGACCGTGCAGGGCTATGTCGCGCACGAGCAAGGGATCTTCGGATGTGAGGATCGCAGACATCATTTCAGTCTCTGGGTCTGTAGGCCAAACCTGTAATCCCGCTTCCTGAACTGCTCCATTGAAGGGACATAATCAGGCCAACGCCTCCTTACCCAAGGGTGTAGCACCGGTCAGTTCACATGCACGGTCCATCTGTGCCTTCCTGCCCAATGAAGAATGGGGCCGATGCTAGTTGTAGAAGGATTTCCACTTCTTCGAGCTGCATCCGGTCGTAACGTGAGATTATCTCCACCCCCAAAGGGGAGAGGCCAGCTCTATCTCGTCGTTGGGTAGTGGAACGAACCTTTTCTTCACTGAGTCTCTGCCGGCGATTGGCTAAGGATTTTGAGAGAACTGTTGCGAGCTCTGTAGCGTGGGTGAGCCATCTGCCGGTTCCTGATGCGGCGGGTTGCCAGAAGTATTGTGCAACGGAAAGTACTTGGGGATCCTCTCGATAATGATTTATGGAAGAGACCCTAAGGTTGCGAACAGGAACACCTTTGTGCTAATAATGGGCAATTGCCATTCTGACAACGGCTAAGGAGGAACCCTTATCAATGGAAGATAAGACGAGACCGGCTGTGGACGCCCCTGCCCCGGCCACCGACTACGACCCAGAGGTGAGTTTTAATCAGGTCCAGGCGGCAGCAGGCGAGCAGGGCAACGCTGGCGTTGCTGAAGAGGTCGAGAGCCAGGTCGAAGTCACGACAGAAGCGCCCGTCGACTCGGTTGCTCCTGAGGAAGCCACTGACAACCCAAGCCCTGACCCTAAAGCCGTTACAGAAGCGACTATAGAACCTTCTCTGGAATCGGAATCGGCCATCGGAGCCTCGACCGCTGAGAGCGCAGATGCGAAGGGGGAGGAGGGCACAACTCCTGGACCCGGGCCGATGAAATCCGCGTCGGCAGAAGCCCTTCTCATGAGCACGGAGGGGACAACCGCAGAATCCAAGGAGCTAGAAACTTTGGAGACTCCAGACCCCATCGCAACAACAGCTGTGGGGAAGGAGGCTGGGAATCACGACATCACCATGGAGGATGTCCTAAAGGCCAGTGATGAGCACCTCGCCAGCAAACCGGTCCACCGGGGCATGATCACTACCGGTGAGATCATCATGTTGTCACAGGAGGGCATCGTTGTCGATGTCTCTTCCAAAATTGAGGGCATCCTACCCTACAACCAACTGTTCGAATATGAGTCGAGCGCCGAGGACGCCGCTAAGTATTTCAGACCCGGCGACAAGATCCAAGTGTTTGTGATCCGTGCCGACATCCCCAACAACACCATTGTTCTATCCAAACGGAGGGCTGACCAGGAGCGCGCCTGGAATCTACTCCAGGAAATCTATGACAAGCAGAAGCCCGTCGAGGTAGAGATCGTTGAAAAGGTCAAAGGGGGCCTAGTAGCTAACTTGGGCATCCGGGCGTTTTTGCCAGCGAGCCAAGTCGACATCCGCCGAGTTAACGACCTGTCGCCCTACGTGGATAAGCGCCTGCGGGTGAAGATCATTGAACTCAACCGCAAACGCAATCGCATTATCATCTCGCGCCGCTCCATCCTCGAGGAGGAGATTGCTGAGATCAAAGCTGAGACCCTCAAGAAGCTCGAGCCGGGGCTCAGGCTCAACGGCGAGGTTGTTGAGATCACCGACTTCGGCGTGTTCGTCAACCTAGGCGGTATCGACGGCCTAGTGCACCGCAGTGAACTGAGCCACGGTCGCTTCGGACACCCGCGCGAGGTCGTTTCCATCGGTGACAAGGTCAAGGTCGAGGTTCTCGACCTCGACCTTGAGCGAGAGCGGATCAATCTCTCAATGAAGCGCTTAGCCCCCGACCCTTGGGATGACGTGCTCAGCAGATATGTCATCGGCGAGAAGGTCGAGGGGAAGGTTACCAACCTGACCCAGTTCGGTGCCTTCGTCGAGATCGAACCTGGCCTTGAGGGACTGATTCATATCACTGAGATGAGTTGGACCAAGCGCGTGCGACATCCCAAGGAGATCCTCAACGAGGGTGACATGGTCGAGGTCATGGTTCTTAAGATTGACACCACCCAACAAAGGATCTCCCTGGGCCTGCGGCAAACACAGCCCGATCCGTGGTCGAGCCTTCCGGACCGGTTCCCGCCGGGCACAGAGATCGCGGGTAGGATCACCGGAATCACCGATTTCGGGGTGTTTATGGAGATCGAAGAGGGTATCGAGGGTCTGGTGCACATCAGCGAACTGGCCCACGAGCACATTGAGAATATCAGTGAGCACTTCAACCGAGGTGAAGACATCACCGCGGTGATCTTAAACATCGACCCGGTCGAGCAGAGGGCAAGCCTATCGCGGAAGCGTCTCCTACCCTATACCGCCAGCGAGTTCGGTGATTCGGCGCCGGGCGAGGGTGCGGCCCCCCAATCGCTAGGTGGCGGGCGTCGTGGACGGCGGGGGCGCCGCGGGAGCGATATCGACTACGACTACAGCTACGCCGCTGCGGATTCTGGAACCAAGACGACGACTAAGCTCGGTGACGTCTACGCTGATCTCTTTGCCCAGTTTGGCCTTACTGAGGGCACGGGTGTAGAGGAGGCTGTCACCGAAACCCCCAAAATTGCTGTCAAGCCCGCTGCAGAGACGGTGGAAGCCATTGTGCAACCCGAGCCAGAGGTCGAGCCAGAGAATGTGATCGACGCGGTCGAGGCGGCAGCCCTCCTAACGGCAGCCTTTCGGGAGGGGAAGCGCCCACCAAGGCTAGCTGAGACCGAGGTGGAGGCCAGCACTGGGGCTCTTGCAGGGCAGGCGGGAAAGGCAACCGAGACAGAAGCTGGTGAGACTGGGATGTCGGGTTCGGAGGCTGACCCAGAGAGCAATCGCCCAACCAGCTAGGACCTGCTGACTATAGCTCAGGACATACAGAGTAGATAAGGGAATCTCTACCCAAGTCTGCCAACCCTGCAGCTGCCAATCATAACGTTTGCCACTTGATCTAGAGGTATAAGGAAAGGGTCGTAACGCGAGATCATCTCTGCACCCCTACCCGGGTACGTAGGTGAGCGAGGTAACTCTCGAGTACTCCAAATCCGACCAGAAGGACGGATTCGCTGGATCCTTTCACTTGTCGCGTCCATGCCCCGGCCAGTGCCGTTGTGTTGCTCGATGATGCTGTCTCGAAACCCAGCCGACAGAGTTCCCTGGCTAGGCGCTTCGTAGAGAGGATTCTCGATTCTCTCGGATCACCTCCATAGGCAATCTGAGCCTCGATCGCTAATGAGGCGCCCTCCCTGTCGGGGTCCTCCAAGAGCGGGTTCGACGGACCGGGGGGTACGGGTTTTGCGAACCATTACCTGTGCCTGACGCCTGGTGACCCGAAGTTCCAACGAATCCGTCCTTGGTAACGGATCTAGTGCGTAGGTCATTACGGACGTTCAGGCTGCCTTGTCCTGTCTGGCCGTAGCTAGGGCACTCAGGATGGACGCAGGTTAGACTTGCTATTGGAGGTCGGTCTGTATTTTCCATCTGGCGCAGGATGCACCAGGACGGGCCTCATCCCTTCGGGGGGCAGTGATGATCTCGCGTTACGATCGTGTTTGTTGCTCCTCACGCAATGATCAATCCGTCCTGGACAATATCTACAAGAATATGCGGTACTTCTGCTCACGTTACGGCCGGAAGTCTGGTGTGGCCCTCAAAATGGAGTGGCCTCACCACCACTGCAGGTCCTTACCCACTTGACGCGTAAGCAGTCAGAGCGTAAGCTCCGTAAGCGATTGTGGCGAGCCTCGACGGGGTGTAGCGCAGCCTGGTAGCGCACTTGACTGGGGGTCAAGTGGTCGCTGGTTCGAATCCAGCCACCCCGACCAGAAGGCACGTTGCAAAGTCATCCCTGTCTGGTATCAGGATGGAGACGGCATATGTGCAGGACTTACACCTAGACGGCTAGCCTGTGGAGGATCCAGTAAATGCTGAAGCCATAGCGCGGGAGGTAGAAGTTGACGGCAGGAGTAGTTATACTCCTGTCACCCAATTAGACGGAATTGATCATGGGTAATAACCCGGAAGTTGTCGGTAACCGTGCTCCGTATGGTGTGCCAGTTTTCGGGCAGAGTTCGATCAAAGAACCCGAAGATCGCCTCGGCAAACTGATGGAAATCGGGATGGCATCGGTTGTGAGTGACCTGACGGTGCATCACACCCCATAATCGCTCGATCGGATTCAGACCCGAAGAGTCCGTCCTTTGCGGCGCATAAGCAGGCAGGAAGTGCAGCCGAATGCGGCACTCCGGTCGCTCCAGGAATGGTCTCGGCAGTTTCGCCTGATGGTAGCGGGCATTGTCCAAGATGAGGTGGATGATCCGGCTCTCCGGGTAGCTGTGCTCAAGTCTCTCAAATAGCCTCAGGGTGGTTTTGCGTTGACCTCCTTCCCTGCTACCCAAGTCAACCTTGGCTCTTCGAGATCCAGCGCCCCGTGCACCTTCAGCCGCTGACCTCCCATCGTCGACCTGACGGCGGGCTTGGCTGACTTCAGGAACCAGCCAGCTACCGGCTGGCTCTGGTACTCAGGATGGACCGCGTCGACAAAGACGACCCTCTTGTCTGGCTTCATCCCGCTCGTGAGTCGCTTATAGGCGTCGCTGAACTTCTCCTGGGCCTCCCTGTCAGCCTCTTTCGGAAGCCACTTCGGCTCAAGACTACTCGAAGCCCAGTCGCTGCATCAGCTTGATGGCACCAGGGCGTGAGTAGCTCACCCCAAAGGTGCGAAGGATATCATCCCGCACTTCGTTGCTATCACGCGGAGGATTGTCTCGAAAGTGGGCTTTGAGCACCCCCTCCTGGTTGCTATTCAGATAGCCCTCGCGCTCCAGATACTCCGCAGCTTCCAACGAGGCGAGACCTTGGTGGTGGAAGTCCCGCAACCAGCCACCAACCGTGTTGGATCGAGAAAGAGAACCTTGGCTACCAACTGGGCCGACTTCCCCTGATCCAGTAGCAGCAGACCCGAAACCCCAACGAAGCCGCTCTTGTCCGTCCTTGCATTCGCACGGCGCCCCTTCAGCGCCTCGATCTTGCGCTTGCACATCAGATCTTTGAGTGCCTTGCGTTCAGCAACCGTCAGCAAGAAAGCTCGTCTGCGCATCCTCGCTTTGGTATGGTCGCTCATCTTGTTGGAACTATCATGAATCCGCAAACGAGTTAGGTCAATACAAACGTGACAAATCAGACCGAATTGGGGATTCTGAGTATGAATCAGAAGCGTGTAGTCGAACCATGCCGACTCCGCCGTTAAAAGGCTTGCCCTAGCGAGTCCGGTTGGCTACAATGCCTTGCGCGCCCGTAGCTCAGCTGGATAGAGCAGGGGACTCCTAAGCCCAAGGTCATCCGTTCGAATCGGATCGGGCGCACCATAATTCTTCCTGCCCGAAACGGGGCTTTGATGTCCCAATGTGCCTCTTGGTGTATGGGCTGTGGAAGTTTTCAAAGTGTGTTAAAATATAATTGTAGTAAAATTGCAAATTGGGAAACTAGACATCATAGAGGAGGGATACGATGACGCACTTCACACCCGAACGCCGTGGCCTAGGCATGGCTCGACTAGTGGTGGTAGGGCTATTGGTGCTCGGCTTGGTTTCCATAAGCGGGATAACCCGAGCACAAGAGCCATACGTCGGCGTTTCACTTGGGGGCACAATTCTATCTGGGACGTTGTCAGTGCCTATCGGGGGTCACATCGGAGTCAACGACGTAATGGCCGGTTTGGCCGGTTTCGGAATCCGCGGTGACGTAGCCTACAATCTGACTTACAGGGACTTTGAGGTGGGAATTAGCGCGATCCTCTCCCTTGATGAGATGCTTGCGCAGGCAGGTGATGTTTCGCTCTATGCGGGAGCTGGGGCAAAAATTTTGGTTGGTGGCTCCGGGCCACAATTCGCAGCGCTGAGAGCAGCGAACCCAGCCTTGGCGCGGACGCTCTTTGGACTAGGCTTGCTTTTTGGTGGAGAGTTCCCGATCGACGAGCAGTTCAGCGTGTTCGTTGAGGGTTTTGGAAACTTCTACTTCGGTGCCATGAACAGACTGGGGATTGGAGCTGGTGTGAGGTTCAGACTTTAGGATTTCGCCCACATAAGGGCTTGCTTGCGCTTTGCTAAGGGGAGGAACCTTCCTCCCCTTCTCCTTAGTTTTCCCAACAAACGTGCCCCTGACCTGCGGGCGATCTGATTAAGCGGATATCGTATCGGGATGTGACAGAGGAAGCGCTGAAGAGCGTAAGTGGTTGGCATGCCGAAGGGATGGGTCTCGCCTAACCCTCGATCACGGTCGGCAAGATAAGTGGGTTCCGACCTGTTGCCTTCCGCAGGTATCTCCGTACTGGGTAGAAGATGTCGTTCCGGATATCGTTCAGGCGCCGCTTCTCTCGTATGCCGCGCTGCACGTTATCAAGCGCGATCTGCTCGATCGCTGTGGCTAGTTTTCCATTGTTCTGAGCGACCCCTCTGGTGATCACTTCGATGTTCGGTTTCCTACTGACAACTGCCATGATAACTACAACTCCGTCATTCGAGAGCATCTGGCGGTCCTGGATGACCGGCTCGGTAATCTCATCGGTGAACTTCCCGACACTGTCTATATAGACTGCCCCTGACTCAACTTGGTCGACGACGCGGATGTCGTTGTGAGTCAGTTCAATGAGGTCGCCGTTCTGGGCGACGAGGCTCTTCTTGGGCGGAATCGACATTGATTCTGCGAGGCGCTGATGGTTAACCTGGTGTCGGATCTCGCCGTGCCAGGGGAGAAAGAACCGCGGCTTGGTGAGGTCGAGGATAAGCTTCAACTCCTCTTGGCTGCCGTGACCGCTAGTGTGCACCTTGTAGGTGGGAGGGTAGTAGACATCTACGTGGCGTTCGTAGAGTTGGTTCACAACCCGGTTTACGGCCTCTTCGTTTCCAGGGATGGGATTCGAAGACATGATCACAGTGTCACCCGGCTTGAGTGTGATCTTTCGGTGCCCTCCCGTTGCGAGCCGGCTTAGGGCTGCCATCGGCTGGCCCTGCGAGCCGGTACACAGGAACAGGACCTTGTCGTCTTGGATCCCCTGCATCTCGTCGATAATGGCGAGCGGCTTTCGCGTCTCAAGGTAGCCGAGTTCCTGGGCGATGCGAGAATTCTTGATCATCGAGCGCCCCTCGACGATAATGCAGCGATTGTGTTGCTCGGCGATGCGGATAACGTTCTGAAGTCGGTGAATGTGGCTTGAGAAGGTGGTTACGATAATCCTACCGCGGGTCCTCGCGATGATCTCTTCGATCGCGTTCATAACGTCTTGCTCGCTTGGGGTGTAGCCTGGCTGCTCGGCGTTGGTGGAGTCGCTGATCAAGGCCAGTACGCCATCCTCGCCCGCCTGCGCCAGCTTGTGTAGGTGGCTGGTGTGGCCGTCTGAGGGATTGTAGTCGAGTTTGAAGTCTCCGCTGTGCACAATCCGCCCGAGCGGGGTATGGATGATGAGTCCACTATTATCTGGGATTGAGTGCGTCATCCGGAAGTAGTCGACGGTGAAGTTCTTTGAAATCTTCACTCGGTCGCTGGGATTGACCACGTTTAAGTCGACATCTTTCTCCCGGAGCATAAACTCTTCGAACTTGCCGCGTAGGAGCCCTAGTGTGAGCCTGGCACCGTATATCGGTACCTTGGGCAGGAGCCTCATCATATAGGGGAGGCCACCTATGTGGTCCTCGTGGCCGTGTGTGAGCACCCAGCCCTTGATCTGGTGGGCGTTCTCGACCACCCAGTCAATCTTCGGAACAAGGATGTCGACGCCGAGCATGTCTGCATCGGGGAAGGCGAGACCTCCATCGATGAGCAGGATTTCGTCCTCATAGCGGAGGGCGAGCATGTTCTTGCCGATCTCACCCATCCCACCGAGGGGAATAATCTGGAGTTTGCGTATCTGTTTTGCCATGCCACTCCTCCGTGGCTAGAAACCAGCCCCATCCCTTGGCGCGAGAAGCATCGGGAACGGGCTAGGGGAGATCTAGCGTCGGTTGCGATTACGGGAGTCGCGACCCCCGCGCTGCGGTCGCGCTGCGATGCGACCCTCGAGTTCGGGGCGTATGAGGTCGATCTTACCGCGGTCGTCGATCTTGTTGACCTTGACTCTGATCGAGTCCCCCGTTTTCAGGTGATCCTCGACCCGTTCGACGCGTCCCTCGGCAATCTGCGAGATGTGCAGCAAGCCGTCTGTGCCGGGGAAGAGTGATACGAAGGCACCAAAGTCCACAGTCTTCACGACCCGGCCCTCGTATACGGCGCCGACCTCCGCTTCGGCCGTGAGTGCCTCGATCTCTCTCTCAACCTTCGCGGCAGCCTCGCGATCCTCACTGTAGATCTTGATGGTTCCGTCCTCCCCAACCTCAATCTTTACCCCGTGGGCTTCGAGTTCCCGGATCTGCTTGCCACCGGGGCCAATTACACTGCCAATCTTGTCAATGGGGATCTTGGTTAGTAGGATGCGCGGCGCGCGTGGGGAGAGTTCGGGCCGCGGCCGGTCGAGCACCTCGCCCATGGCCCTCAGGATGTGCATGCGGCCCTCCCGAGCTTGGGCAAGGGCCTCGTGCATGATCTTGGCGGTGATGCCCGAGATCTTGATGTCCATCTGGAGAGCTGTCACTCCGTCGCGGGTGCCGGTCACCTTAAAGTCCATGTCGCCTAGAGCATCCTCCGAGCCGAGGATATCGCTCAGGATCCGGTAGGATTCACCCTCCTTGACTAGGCCCATGGCGACCCCCGCGACCGGTTTGGCCAAGGGGACCCCGGCGTCCATCAGGGCGAGCGAGCTTGCGCACACGCTGGCCATGGAACTCGACCCGTTGGATTCGAGGGTCTCGGCCACGACGCGGATAACGTAAGGGAACTGCTCCTGGTCGGGGACCTGTGTGGCGAGCGCCCGCCTGGCAAGATTCCCGTGACCTTGCTCCCGCCTGCTGACCCCCCGGAGGCGTTTCACCTCGCCTGTGGAGAACGGGGGGAAGTTGTAGTGGAGCATAAACTCTTCGGTCTCCTCAAGTCCGAGGTCGTCCACGAGCCGGTTGTCGCGGCCCGTGCCGAGTGTGGAGACAGCTAGCACCTGAGTCTCTCCCCGGGTGAACACGGCGGAGCCGTGCGCCATGGGGAGGATGCCGACCTCGACCCAGATCGGGCGGATCTCATCTGTGCGCCTCCCATCGCTGCGGAGGTTGTCTGCGAGGATCATCTTCCGCAGTTCGACCTGTTCGGCTTTGCGGAAGGCCTCCTTGAGCTGCCCGATCCGTTCCGGTGCCCTCTCGGCCTCTGGATCAGGGACGAGGCTCTCTAAGATTTCGGCGCACAGGTTTGAGATCGCCTCAGAGCGCCCATGCTTACCCTCCACGAGAAGAGCCTGCCGGAGGTTCGCACCCTGTGCTTTCCGAACCATGAGTTCGAGATCCTCCTCGGAGACGGTTGCGGCCGGATTGAATGACCGTTTTCTGGTACCGACATTGGAGCGCATTCGCTCGATCATCTCAGTGACCGGTGCGAGTTCGCGCTGAGCGAACTCGATGGCGCCGATCATCTCGTTTTCGGAGAGCTCCTCGGCTGCAGCCTCGACCATAAGGACTGCGTCCCTGGTAATGGAGACGGTGAGGTCGAGCTTGGAATCGGGTTCCTCCAACTCCTGGAAGGAAGGGTTCATGATGTAGCGACTGCCGATGTAGCCGACCTTGCCGCAGACGATAGGCCCGCCCCAGGGGATATCGGAGATGGCCAGGGCCGCCGATGCGCCGATGGCCCCTAAGGGACCGGGGTCATTGATCTGGTCGGCGGAGAGGATGGTGATGATGACTTGGACCTCGTTGCGGAGGCCTTTGGGGAAGAGTGGCCGGATCTGGCGGTCAGTGATTCGGGCATTGAGCGTGGCCTGGGTTCCCGGGCGACCCTCCCTCCGAAGGAAGGATCCGGGGATCTTGCCGATGGCGTAGTGCCGCTCCTCGTATTCGACCGTCAGAGGGAGAAACGGTAGTGCCGTCTCCGAGTCTGACATCTGGGCGGTAACCAGCACCATCGTACCACCGTATTGGACGGTTACGCTGCCGGAGACCTGCTTGGCATATTTGCCGGTTTCGATGATCAGGTCCCGGCCGCCCAGTCTGATCACGTAGCGATGAGGGTTTGGGGTCGTCACTGCTTCTCCTTAGATTGAGGTTTGGGCTTCACGCCGTCCGGGGCGTCGACCACGGTGTCAGAGGCGTCATCGGGACGCCAGAAAAAAGGAGGCGGCGTTTTGCCTCGCGAAGGGATTCTCTGAGTTGGAGAGGACGTGTGTGGTCCGTTTGATGTCACCTTAACGGCGAAGGCCGAGGTTCTGGATAAGCTCTTTGTAACCCTCGTAGTTGCTTCGCTCGAGGTAGCCGAGGAGCCGCTTGCGCTGTCCGACCATGGCAAGCAGGCCCCGCCGGCTATGGTGGTCTTTGCGGTGAGCCTTTAGGTGCTCACTCAGTTCGTTGATGCGGGCGGTGAGGAGGGCCACTTGGACCTCGGTAGCCCCCGTGTCAGTCTCGCAACTGCCAAAGGTGCGCACGATATCGAGTTTTTGTTCCTTGCTGAGTCCCATAGTCCAAATACCCCTTCCGACCCCAGAACGGAGGCCGAAGCGGTGAATCCAAGCGGAATCGTTATATAGAGCTCGATCTCCTCCCAGATCCCCAATACACTATTCTAGCATAGTAGGGGGCGCTATCCAAATGGAAACCTTGCACCCTCGCACCGCTCTGACGTCTGTGGCGTACTTCGGAGGCGCTCACCCTAACCACCCTAGCAACGTAAAGTGCTACCCGGAAGGCTTATGCTTGCAACCCATGTTTTGTGGGTTCGACACCTACCTCCCGTGCTCATCGAACCATTCCAGGATCGCCTCGAGTCGCGCTACTCTCCGGTCGGGCCTGCCCGATCGGGAAAGTTCGTGCCCCTCATTCGGGAAGCGGAGCAGCTTCGTCGCGGCCTTTCCGATCCGTTTGAGGGCGGTGAACCACTGTTCGGCCTGTTCGATGGGGCAACGGTGATCCTCCTCAGAGTGGAGGATCAGGATCGGTGTGACCACATTGGCCACATGCCTAATCGGGCTCTGGCTCCAGAGTAGCTCCGTTTTGCTCCAGGGATCACCGCAGAGCTCTCGCTCTGTGAAGTAGGGACCGATGTCCGAGGTGCCATAGAACGAGAGCCAGTTGCAGATGGAACGCTGGGTGACGGCGGACCGGAACTCGTCCGTCCTCCCAACCAGCCAGTTGGTCATGAAGCCCCCGTAGCTTCCCCCTGTCAGGTGTACGGGGACCGCCTTGCCACCGAAAGCACCCCTCGCGTGGCGGGCGATAGCTAGGACATCGTCGGCGTCAACGGTGCCGTAGCGCCCAAGGATGGTTGTTGCAAAATCGGCCCCGAAGCTCGAGCCGCCTCGAGGGTTGCCGTATACTACGGTGTACCCGGTTGCGGCGAGGATATGAAACTCTAAGTAGAACCCGTATCCATAGTTCGTGTGGGGTCCCCCATGGACCTGGACAACGAGCGCTCTATCCTCTCTGGGCTCGTGTGGCTCAAGTTGCCAGTAGGCCGGCCCCGACTCCCCGGCGAGGATCGGCCCGCGCGGCTCGTTTAGTACGTGTGCCGCAGTGAACTCCGCATTGACAGCTGTGAGGGCCGTCGGTTCGCCACCCTCTCTAATGAGATAGAGCTCTCCTGGTTGTGTCGGCGTCTCCACGGTACATACGACCTTGCTGGCTCCGGCCGCGAATGAAGTTGTAGCCGCTGCGGCGTCGCCCCACGCTCGAATTTCTCCGTTCAGCGTGACGTCGGCGAGGTTCGACCGGCCCGCCCTGTTAAGATTAAATAGGAGTCGTTCTTCGTCGAGCCAGTGCGGTACGTTGGGGTAGGCCCCGTAGCGGCTGTCGCCCCCGACGCTTTGGGTCGCGTCAGTATCCCCGGTCAGCAGGCGCGCCTTGCTCGATCCGGTGGGGAGGTAGAAGAGGCCCACCGGGCTGGCGGAGTTCTCGGGATCTATGGGACTTAAGTAGGCGATTCCCGCGCCGCTGGGATGCACGGAGAGCCCCTTGAGGTGCAGGGGGACGGGTGTGACTCCCCCTACCTTCCCAGAGCCCAGATCCAGGCGCTGGATGTGAGTGCGCCCTATGTCGGCCTCCTCCTCACTAAGGGCTCCGGTGAAATAGAGGGAGGAGCCATCGGGGGCTACCACGAGATGCTCCGGCTCGAACGCCGGTTGATAAAGTAGCTTAAGCGATCTGGAGCGTCGGTCGAGGCGGTAGATCGCAGCGGGAGTGTCGCGCAAAAGTCCTTTCCCGTCACGCTTGTAGGCCCTCCTAGTGATGGTACGGGGGCCTTTAGCCTCGTCGCTCCAGTCGCCAGCAGAGATAAGAAAGATCGATTCGCTGTTTGGGTGCCAGGCGAAGGATTCAACTCCTGCAGGCAGATGAGTTACTCGGATCGCCTCACCTCCGCCGGTGGGGATCAGGTAGAGTTGGGGTTTCGTGTCCGGGTGGGCTACGGAGAGGAAAGCGAGGTGGGCCCCGCTAGGACTAAAGCGCGGTGAGGTATCCCGCTCCCGGCCAGCTGTGAAGGGCCCGCCCACGCCAGCTTCGAGTTCAAACAGATAGAGGACCGTCCGGTAGCTCGGTGACCCCTCGTCGATCTCAATCCGGGTCACGCAGGCTGCGGCGAGGTGGCTGTCGAGACTGATTGCAGGATCGGCAACGAAGGCGAGGTTAAGGAGATGGTCGGGCTTAAGAGTGGAAGGCATCAGGATATCTTCGTACGGCTTGTCTGGATGGTGTGCAGGAGAATGCCCGTTGCCACTGAGGCGTTGAGCGATCCGACCCGGCCGCGGAGCGGGATGCCTATGAGTTCGTCGCAGGTGTCCCGGACGAGGCGGCGCAGGCCGCGACCCTCCGAGCCGATCACTAGAGCGAGGTCGAGGTCCCAATCGACCGCATCTAGAGTGGAGGTCGCCTCTCCCGCAGCCCCGTAGACCCAGAGACCTCTGCGCTTTAGGACCTTAAGGTAGTGGACGATATTGGTGACCTGAACGATGGGGAGATGGGCTGTGGCCCCGGCGGCCGCCTTCACAGCCACCGCAGAGAGCGGGGCGTTCCTCCTCTGCTCGCTCACGACCCCATGCGCTCCTAGCGCCTCGGCGCTTCGGATGATCGCGCCATAGTTCCTAGGGTCTTGGATCTGGTCGAGGACCACTAGGAGGAGTGGTTCGCCCCTTTGTGCTGCCAGTTCGAAGGGTGCTTCTGGCTCGGAGATCTCGACCTCCGCCAACTCCGCTGCTATGCCTTGGTGCCTCGCGGTTCCGAGCGCCCGGTCGAGAACGATCCTGGGGAGTGTGTCGGTGGGTATCCCAGCCTTGGCGGCGAGCCGTTCGAACTCGCGGGCCACCTTTGCTTCGATGCCGTCAGCGAGAAGGAGACGCTCGACCTGCCCACTACCCCAGAGGGCCTCTCGAACCGCTTGGCGCCCGTAGATGATCATGGTTGCAGGACTGCCTTCGCAGCCTCCCGGTCCTGTTTCAGTTGGGCCTTAAGGGCTTCGAGGTTGTGGAATCGAAGTTGGCCTCGGAGGTGGGCATGGAATGAGGTTTCGATGGTTCGCCCGTAGAGGTTGAGGTCGTCGCAGAAGAGGTGAACCTCGAGCGAGGGGGGGGCGTCAGGAAAGCTCGGCCTCAGACCAGCGTTGGCCATGCCCTTGTAGGTTTCGCTCCCGATCCGTGCAGTTACTGCGAAGACCCCAAGCGGTAGGGCCTTGCGCTCGTCTGCCATCACATTCGCAGTGGGGAAGCCGATGGTCCGGCCCCGGGACTTGCCCCGGGTCACGCGCCCGATTGCGAGGTAGGGGTAACCTAGGAGACGATTCGCCTCCTCGATCCTGCCAGTAGCTAGGTGTTCGCGGATGCGGGACGAACTTACTACCTCACCCTCTACAACCTTGAGTCCGAACACCTCAAGTCGGCTGGCGATGAGGCTGAGGTCGTTTAGGTTCCCAGCCCTCCTGTGCCCGAACCGGAAGTCCTCGCCGACGACGATCGTGTGGGGGGCGAGGTGCCTCAGTTGGTCGATGAAGACCGCTCTATCGGTCTGGGCGTAGCTGTGATTGAAGGGGATGGTGACAATCGCAGCGGGTTCAAAGGGGGAGAGGAGGGCCCGTTTCTCCTCATCGCTGGAGAGGAAGTGGGCACCGGAGAAGACGACTCGAGTGGGGGGAAAGAAGGTGATCACGACGCTGGATCTGCCGGTCGCCTTCGAGCGCCCCCGGACATGCTCGAGGAGCATCCGGTGCCCCCGGTGCACGCCGTCGAAGTTCCCGATGGTAACAATTGCCCCCTTTACGTCGAGCGCACTAAGGTTGTCGGCTAAGATCACCACTCCCTCCCGGAGCGGCCTAGGGCGACTAGGAGCCCGACGAGAGTGGGGGCGCTAGTGACGATCCTGCCCTCCGCGACGGAGCTCCATACTTTAGCGGGCTCTCTCCAGGCCACGGTAATCGACTCGCCTTCGTCCTGCTCCCCTTCAGTCCTGTGAAGCTGTGTCGCCTCAAAAAGATAGAGTTCCTCGTTGGAGAAGCCGGGGCTAGAGTACATCCGCGTGAGGGGTGAGAGCTCCCCGGCGAGGCGCGTCTCCTCGGCAAGTTCACGCGCCGCAGCCTTCGCCGGGGTCTCGCCGGGGTCGATCAGGCCCGCAGGGAGTTCCCAGGTCTCCTTGTTGATCGCTGGTCGGTGCTGAGTGACGCCCAACACGTACCCAGACTCCATAGCGAGGACGATGACAGCCGCAGGGTGATCCACCACTTCCCAGCGCCCCTCGAGGCGGATGAGGTCTAAGATGGTTCCCCGGTAGAGGAGTTCGCGCACCCCGACAATGTATCAGAATAAGGGTTTCGCTTAAGGCTTCAGCTCTCCCCACCCTCAGGGTTATAGCGCAGGAAGGCGGGTATGTCGTAGTTGCTGGGGTCATAGGTCGCGCCGTCTTTAATGAACTTAGGTGGCCGAACAACATTCATCTGCGGGCTGTGATCGAAGCCTGCCGCAATGACGATCACCCGCACCTCGTCCGCTGCGTCCTCGTCATAGGTCACACCGAAGAGCACGTTCGGGTCCTCGACCTCGGTGGCCTCGCTGATCTTTTCAACGATCTCATTAGCGTCGTGGAGGGTTAGATTTTCGGAGCCAGTGATGTTGATCAGGAGATGGTGTGCGCCCTCTACCCCGCGGGCGAGCAGAGGGCTATGGGTTGCAGAGAGTGCCGCCTCCTCAGAGAGCTTCTCGCCGCGTCCAGAGCCGATGCCCATACGGACAGTCCCGGCATTAGAGAGGAGCGTTGTCACATCTGCGAAGTCGACGTTGATCAGCCCGGGAACGTTGATCACGTCGGTGATCCCCCGAACGCCGTGGTAGAGGACCCGGTCGGCGATCCGGAAGGCGTCTGTCAGGGTAACCTTCTTATCGAGGAAGGAGAGCAGTCGCTGATTCTCGACCATAATCAGGGCGTCCACCTTATCCTCGAGCTTCCGCAGGCCCTCCTCGGCAACGCGCTGCCTCCGCGGGCCCTCGAAGCTGAACGGGGAGGTCACCACAGCGACGACGAGCGCCCCAAGTTCACGAACGATCTCAGCGATGACCGGTGCGCTGCCCGTACCGGTGCCGCCTCCCATTCCAGCTGTAAGAAAGACAAGATCAGAACCCCGGAGCGCCTCCGCAATCCGGTCACGATCCTCGATTGCGGCCTTCTCCCCGACCTCGGGATTCGCCCCCGCCCCTAATCCCTTGGTTAGGTTGTCTCCCATCTGGATGCGAGTGTCCGCTAGGCTGCTGGCAAGGACCTGAGCGTCGGTGTTTGCGGCTAGGAACTCGACCCCACGCATCCCGGTCTCGATCATGCGGTTGATCGCATTGTTTCCGCCTCCCCCGAGGCCGACCACCCGTATCACTGCGTTGTCGTTCATCCCTTGCTCCTCACCCTATACCTAAGCCTAGAAGAAATCCTTCAATAGGTTTCGTATCGTCCCCATGATCCTGCTTGGGGTGTCGGGTCGTGCAGCCTTTGTGTGCTCGAAGGGGGCGTGCTGCACTCCGTAGCGGACTAGACCGACAGCGGTAGCGTGAGCCGGGCTCGCCACCACATCGACCAAACCAGAGACTCCCTCCGGTTTGCCGATGCGTACCGGAAGTCGGAACCTATCGATCGCGATTTGGTCGAGACCTGGCGTCAGGGAGGCGCCACCCGTAATCACCACGTTGCCCGCGAGCAGTTCGAGAGCGCCCATCCGCTGTTCGATGTTCTGCTTTACCAGGTCTAAGATCTCCATCACCCTTGGCTTAATCACCTGCGCTAGCTCGAAGGTAGAGAGCGAGGTCGTGTAGTTGGCGTTCGAGACCTCAAGTTCGACATCCCTGTCGGCCATGTCGGGGAGCGCCACACCGTAGCGCTTCTTCACCCGCTCCGCCTCGTCCGGCGGGATCCGCAGCCACTGGCTGATATCCTGGGTGATGTGGTCGCCACCTAGGGGGATGACTGCGGAGTGGGCCAGTTGGCCGCGCCGGAAGACCCCCACGTCTGTCGTCCCACCACCGATATCGATCAGCAGGCTGATGAGTTCCTCTTCAGCCTGGTTTAAGACTGCGAGCCCCGAGGCGAGTGCTTGCACGACCACGCCGTCAACGGCGATTCCTGCGTCTCGGGCGCAGCGTTTGAGGTTCTGTAGCGGCCCTTGGGCACCGGCGACGATGTGCACATCCACCTCGAGCCGCACCCCAGACATACCCACCGGGTCGCGGATGCCGTCGTGGCCGTCCACCACATATTCCTGGGGGATGACGTGGATGATGTCCATGTTGGCTTCGAGGGGGACCGCTTGGGCATTTTCGATAGTTCGCTCGACATCGGGCCGAGTGATCTCCTGACCCCGGCGGATGGCAGCTATCCCGTGGCTGGTGAGGGCCTTGAGGTGACTGCCCGCGATTCCCACCCAGGCCGCTTGGACCTCCACACCGGCCACGCGCTCGGCGGCTGAGATCGACTGTCGCACCGAGGCGATGGTCCGCTCGAGGTTGACTACCACACCCTTCCTGAGTCCGTCGCTGGGCACCGTGCCCTCGCCAATGATGTCGAGGACTCCATCAGCTGCCACCTCCCCGATAACCGTACAGATCTTGGTGCTCCCGATATCGAGGCCGACGATGATATGGTCGTCAGTCATTGCCAAAACTCACTCCCCAGGGATAGACGGCAACCCGTCTGCCGTGATGGCTTAAGAAAGCCGACCAGTGGTCTTTTAGGTCCTGAGCCTGTGGTGTTACGAGGACCCCCCCTGCGAACTGGATCTCGAAGCCTTCTGGCGTGTAGCTTACTACCTTTGGCTCATGGTCCGCCAGCAGCAGCAGAAGATCTAACGCCTCCTCAATTCGTGGCTCTCCCCAGCCCCTGATCTGAACGAGCCTCTGCGCCTCCTCAGGAGAGACGCCAAGCACGATTGTACCATCTTTGGCCCACACCGTGGCACCGTCGGTAGCCACGGGTGTCCGCTCCCAGATGGTGACCGCGATTGTGCGCTCCAGCAGGTGTCTTATGACTCGTGCTTGGCGGATCCAGGGCGATGTAGAGAGGCCGCGCACGGTCCAGGCGTTGACCCAGAGGAGCGGATCCCCCACAGCTAGGCGGGCCAACTCAAGGATCTCCTCCTCGCTGAGCCGTTCGTTACCGAGGACCTCTACCCGCTTAATCTCAGGGTAGAGTCGGGAGCCGACTAGCAGAGCGATGGCAAGGAGCGCGAGGGAGTAGACAATCCACCTCACGGCTGACCCCAAAGATGCCACTCCATCTGAAGGGGGATATCGATTCGGCTGCGGATCTCATCTATGAGGCGCAGCACTTCAGTGGAGGTGGCGTTGCCGAGGTTTACGATAAAATTGCCGTGCTCATGCGAGACCATTGCGTCCCCCACTCGTAAGCCCTTGAGCCCGTGGAGGTCGATGATGTGGCCAGCGCTGTCGTGGGGTGGGTTCTTGAATGCGCAGCCAGCGGATTTGATCTTAGGCTGGCCTCTCCTAGCCTCATCCGGGGCCTCCATAGCCTTAGCAACTCGCTCGGGCGTTGATGGCACTAGGCGGAAGCGAGCCTTCGTCACCACTGCTCCGGGCGGCAATTCACTCGAGCGGTAGCCAAACCCGACCTCCGCGACCGGCAGACGTACGCTCCTGCCCTCAAGGTAGAGTCCTACCTCGGTCAGTACGTCAGCGATGCTGCCGAAACGAGTCCCTGCGTTCATCACCACTGCACCGCCGACGACCCCGGGGATGCCGAGGAGTCCCTCGAGTCCCGAGAGGCCGAGGCGCTGTGCCCTGCGGACTAAGCCGGGCAGCGGCGTGGCCGCTCCCACCCAGGGTTCCACGCTGCCATCTAAGGCTTCTAGGGTGCTAAAACTGCGCCCGAGCTTCACGACCCTCTCTGGAACTCCACTATCGCTCACCAGCAGGTTCGAGCCGCCACCTAAGATCCGGTAGGGTCTGCGCGTCGCTTCAGCCAGCTCCTCGGACCCCTCCACCTCCCAGAGCTCCGCCGGGCCTCCGATCCTTAGGGTGGTGAGGTCTCGGAGCAGGACGGTCCTCCCTACAGTGCTAGCCCTCACTTGGACCTCCTCTAGCGAGGGCCTCGGCCACCTGCCAGACATCTCCCGCACCGAGGGTGATCACTAGATCGTTGGCTCTGAGCGTCGTTGAGAGGTAGTCGGAGGCAGACTTGAGGGTGTGATGATAATGGGCATCCTTGCCGGCCTTGGTGATCCGCTCGACGATGAGTTCCGGGGTGACCCCTGGGATGGGCCGTTCCCCTGCGCTGTAGATGTCGAGGACTAAGACCTCGTCTGCGAGCGCTGCTGCATCTGCTAGTGCTGGCCAGTGGAGGGCAGTTCGCACCCAGCGGTGCGGCTGCAGCACGGCGCGGACGCGGCGGCCTGTCTGGCGGGCTGTGCTTAAAGTGGCTGCGACCTCTGTCGGGTGGTGGGCGTAGTCGTCGATGATCAGGACCTCCCCGCTCGTGTTCCAACGCTGCCAGCGCCGTCCGACGCCCGGGAAGGTCTCGAGCGCCGCCGCTGCCTCCGAAAGATCGAGGCCCATCCGGTCGGCGACGGCGAGCGCCGCTGCGGCGTTGAGAGCGTTATGCCGACCGGGTACGCTCAGGCGCACCGGTTGGGGGCGACCCGAGACCGGGTTGAGGTCGAAGCGGCTCCCCGCCGCCTCTAGGACGAGGTCGGTTATCTGGTAGTCGGCCCCATGGGAGAGCCCGAAGGTCGAGGCACCCGCTACGGCGGCAAAAAGCTTTACCGTGTGGGCCCAGTCTGCGCTGTAGACGAGGTCCTCAGCTTTAGCGGCAAAGGCTTGGGCACCCTGTAAGAGATCCTCTAAGCTGGCGTGGTAGTTGCGCCGCTCATCGTAGCCTCCTGCCACATGGTCGTCCTCTAGATTGGTAATGACCGCTAGGTGGGCTGGCAACAGGGCAAAGCCGGGGTCGGATTCATCCACCTCTGCTACCAGAGTCGGGCCTTTTCCGTAGCGCATGTTGCCGCCGATGAGCTGGAGGTCTGCACCCAGCTGCACAGAGGGATCGAGTCCGAGTCTGACAAAGATGGTGGCGATCATTCCTGTGGTGGTGCTCTTCCCGTGACTCCCGGTGATTGCCACCGCTCGCCTCTTCTGGAAGAGGTCCCTAAGGAGGTCGATTCGGCTTCGGACCTCAAGGCCGAGCTCAGAGGCCCGCCCGACCTCTGGCTGAGACTCGGGAACCGCCATGCTCTTGACCAACACCGTGCCCGGGGTCAAGTGGTCGGGGTGGTGCCCCTGGTGGACCGGGATGCCCAGAGACCTTAGCCGCTGCACCGTGGGGCTTTGCGCGCTGTCGCAGCCGCTCACTTGGTACCCCTCGCGGAGGTACCAGCGGGCGAGCCCACTCATGCTGACGCCGCCTACCCCCATGAAGTGCAGGTGCGGTCGGTCGGTCATGAGGCCACCTCGGCTCCCGCACGTACCCGGTCGAGGAGGTCCCAGATTCGTAAGGCTGCCCCCTCAGACGACCGGGACCAAGCAGCTTCCCCCGCCCGCAGAAGTTCTGACGGTTCGAGCGACCGATCCCACGTCTCCGCAAGCGTTTTGAGGTCCGCCTCCTCCACCACCGTTCCCCCACCCGCGCTCTCAACTGCACGGGCGTTATGGAGTTGGTGCTGTTCGGCTGAGGAGGGTAGCGGCACCATGATCAGCGGTACCCCGTGATAGGCGGCCTCGGCGAGGGTGCTGACTCCAGAGCGAGTGATGCCCAGATCCGAGGCCGACCAGGCGAGGGTGGCATCGATGTAGGGCAGTGCCCGGTAGCCTGCGAGATCGCTCACACGTTCGGACACGGTGCGGTGCCACCGGGTTCCCGTGCTGTGGAGCACAGCGGTGGCGCGCTTCAGTTGCCGATAGGCCTCCGGCACGATCCGGTTTAAGGTCATCGAACCCTGCGAGCCTCCCATGACGAGAGTGACGGGCCCATCCGCAGGGAGACCGAGGTCAGCGCGGGCCTTCGGTCTCACCACCCTCCGCTCGCGGACCGGTTGCGGTAGTTGCACGAAACAGTGTTGCCGAACCGACTTGGGCAGATGGGTCACCACCTCGGGCTGGGCGCCCACAACCGCTCTCGCCCTAGTAGCAAACCAGCGAGTGACCCTACCTGGGAAAGCGTTGCCCTCGTGAAGGACGAGGGGAATCCTTAGGAGGGTGGCTGCTGCACAACCGGGGAAGCTGGCGAAGCCTCCGAACCCGACCACCAGTTCGGCACGCATTATGCGCAGGCTCCAGACAGCCTGGATCACTCCAGTGGCGGCGGACAGCGCTTGCCTCGGGTTGGGTCGACCCCTATCCCACTTGCCTGCGCGGACGCCGTGAAACCGGAATCCAGCCCTGGAGATCACCTCCTCCTCTAGGCCTCCCGACTGACCGAGGAAAGCCACCTCCTCGCCACGATCCCTGCCCGCCTCAGCGACGGCGAGTGCAGGGTAGATGTGCCCACCGCTGCCCCCGGTGGCGAAGATAACAGTTCTCATCCCAAAGGCTCCTTGGGGAGGGCGCGGAACCCGCTGTGGAGGAATCCCGCCGCGACCGAGACCGAGATCAAACTGTTGAGCCCATAGCTTACGAATGGCAGTGAGATCCCGGTTACTGGGACGAGACCAGCGGAGACGAGCAGGTTCAACCCCGCCTGACCACAGATGTAGGCGGTCGCCCCAACTGCCAAGATGCTGCTGGGACCTGAGAGGCGCGATGAGATCTGTAGTCCCCGGACGGCGAAGAGGATGAAGAGCGTGGTGATCGTGGCGATTCCAGTTAGACCGAGCGCTTGAGCGATATTCACGGCCACCATGTCGGTCCACGATTCAGGCACGCGAGTCAGGTGACCCGGTCCGATCCCTAAGAAGCCAGCGCGTTGCAGGGTTCTTTGGGCCATGACGCTCTGAAAGCTTAAGGAGTCGGTGTGCTCCCTCTCGGTCACAAAGTCCACGAACCCCACGACGCGATTGCCTATGTAGTTGAACTGACTGAGGTACGAGCCAGCGAGCAACAGGGCGATCAGGGCGGCGGCGATGCTGATGCTTACGAGTCTTGCCATCGGGGTTCCGGCCGCCAGCATGATTGCGAGGGCGAGGGCGAAGAGGAACACTGCAGTGCTGATGTCGGGTTGTGCCACGATGAGTCCTGCCGCGGAGCCGACCACCACCATCGGCCTCCAGATCTGCCAGTCCCCGAGATGGTTGTAGAAGAAGGCTGCGAGGTAGGCGATGATCGCTACCTTCATGAACTCAGACGGTTGGAAGGTCGATTCTCCGATTGAGAGCCACCGTTTACTCTCACTTCCTATTGGAGAGTTGCCGAAGAAGATGACTGCGAGGAGGAGGAAGAGTGTAAGGATGTAGGCATAAGGCGAGATCTTTATGATCTGAATCGCGGGGATTCGCGCTACGACGATTGTAGCTAGCAGTCCCAAAACGACCCTGGCGGCCTGCTCCAGCCCCAGTTCGGGTCGGCCTGTTGCCACGGCGAGGACACCGAAGGCACCTAACACGATCTGGATAGTTAACAGGTAGCGGTCCACCGCTCCTCCTCCTCGCGCACCAGGGTCGCGAAGATCTCTGCCCGATGCCGGTAATCCCTAAACTGATCGAATGAGGCGGCCATCGGTGCTAGTAGCACCGTGCCACTCCCTTCTCCTCCTGCTCCTAAGTGCTCGAGGCCGGTCGCGAGGGCGCAGCGGAGTGCCTCGCGGCCGCTGGCCTCGGTGCAGGCAGTCGAGCAAACCCAGCGCCCTATGGAGTCGGCGAGATCCCGGCCGGAGGCACCGACCCCGATGAACAGGGTTACCCGCTCGCGAACCAACCCCGCTAAGTCGTTGAAGGAGGCTCCCTTGTCCTTCCCACCACCGATCCACACCACAGGTTTCCGACAGGACTCGAGGGCCACTCGGACTGAGAGCGGCCGTGTCGCGTAGGAGTCGCTTATAATCTCGACCCCCCCTATCACACCCTCGCGGCGGAACCTCCCGGGGAGGCCTGCGAAGGTCCGTAGGCCCTCCTCGAGGGCTGCCGGGGGCAGGCCGTAAGCGTAGGCGATAAGCGCCGCCGCTAAGGCGTTGGTTCGGTTGTGCTCTCCTGCAACAGAGAGTTCGTCCTGATTACAGACCTCCCTGTCGGCGATGACGAGCCTCCCACCGATGAGCTTCCCATCGCAGGAGCGGTCAGTACCGAAGTGCAGGACCCGTGCCCCCGAGTCATACGCCCATTCTGCCAGGGTCTGGTCGCTGGCTGCGATCACCATGGTGTCACCAGCCCCCTGATTCGCGACCGCGTTGCGCTTCGCCGCCTGGTACGCTTCTAGGCTTCCGTGCCGGTCGAGGTGATCCTCACCTAAGTTCAGGACCGCAGCGACCTTAGGTCGCAGAGTAGGGCAGCGCTCGAGTTGGAACGAGGAAAGCTCTGCAATAAGCGGGGTTCCCGCCGACGCGACGCTACAGAGCGGCGGGTCGATATTTCCGCCGCCCCCCGCCGGGTGCCCCGCCTGTCTCAGGATATGGGTTGTCCAGGCTGTTACCGTGCTCTTGCCCGCAGTGCCGGTGATCCCGATGATCGGTACCCGGACACTCCGGTAGACCCACTCGACCTCGCCGATAGTCTCCACTCCGGTCCCCCGGAGGGCTACGAGGTCGGGGTGATTGATGGGCACTCCAGGTGCGGCGATGCAGAGGTCAGCCGCCCAGCGAGTGGGTTCGGGGGGCCTCTCCCATCCCTCAGCAAGGGCCCTGTCAATATCTTCTCCCTCATCTCGCTGATCGAAGAAGGCGACCCGATTCCCCTGGCTGGCTGCCAGGAGACCCGCTGCCAGACCGCTACGGCCAAGTCCGTAGACCAGCACCCTCACCAGGTCGCCCTCACGAGGCTGTTCCCTTAAGCCAGGCCGCTGCGGCCACGGCGAGTGCGGTCACGATCCAGAAGCGGGTCACGACCCGCTGTTCGCTCCAGCCACTCAGTTCGAAGTGGTGGTGGAGGGGACTCATCCTCAGAAGCCGCCTACCGCCCGTGATCCGGAAGTAGCTTACCTGGACGATCACGGAGAGGACCTCAAGGACGGGGATGAGCGCTACGAGCGGTAGATACCAGACCATGCCTTCTAAGATGGCGATGCTGGCCACCGCCGCACCGAGTGCCTCGGAGCCGACGCCCCCCATGAAGATCCGTGCGGGGAAGGCGTTGAACCAGAGAAAACCGAGTAGAGCACCTAGCAGAGGTGCCACAAAGGGCGCTGCCAAGAAGGCAAGGAGCACGATCGCTGCGACGCCAGCCGCGAGGCCGTCGAGGCCGTCGGTGAAATTAAAGCCGTTGATCGTTCCCACCACAATAAGGGCTAGGAGAGGGGTATCCAAAGTGGAGATCCCGATCGGTCCCAGACCCTGTCTGACGGCGAAGAACGCAAAGGCAAGACCTAAGACCCCCTGGATCGGCAGGCGGTAGCGGGCTAACAGGCCGGTGGTCTCACCCCCGCGTCTGCGGAGTGCGAGGAGGTCGTCGAGCAGGCCGAGAAGGCTGCTCGCCAGCACCAGTGCGACTACCACCGCACTTTCGAGGCTGTGGGGGCCTATAAGGGCCCAGCAGCCGACGGCAGCAGCGAGGAAGGCCACCCCCCCTAAGGTCGGGGTTCCCTCCTTTACCTTGTGACCCTCCGGGCCCTTGGCCCGGATCGCCTTGCCCCAGTTGCGCCGGCGGGAAAGCGCGAGCAATCCTCCGGTGAAGAGCCATCCCAGAACGGCTGCCAGCGGCAGGGTCACGAGCGTCCCCCGGACCGCAAGAGGGCCTCGGTCACGAGGTCGAGGCGCATGCCGCGCGAGCCCTTCACTAAGAGGGTCCCCTCGAGCCGCAACTGCCCGAGGGAGGCCACAGCTTCGGGAGCGTCGGCAAGGCGCAGCGCCTCACCATGCTCGGGCGCGATCAGCCCGGCCCGCTCGCCCACGGTCACTAGGCGGTTGACCTGCATGGCCAAGGGGCTGAAGGCGAGATGGAGCTCGTCTGCGCGGTCGCCGAGCTCTAGCATGTCTCCTAAGATCGCTGTCTGTGGCCGGGGGGAAGCGAGGAGCACCTCGAAGGCCGCTGCCAGGGAGGTGGGGTTGCTATTGTAGCTGTCGTCGATCAGGGTGGTCCCTTTGATCGCATGGAGTTGGAGTCTACCGGCTGCCGGGGCCACATGGGTCATCCTGGAGGCGGCCAGTTCTGGTGCTACGCCGAGGTCGGTGGCCAGCGCGAGGGCGCCTGCGGCGTTCCGAGCCACACTTCGGCCCACGCCCGGGAGGCGGAAGGTCGTTCCCGCCACCTTAAGCACCGGCGCTCCGGCTGGCTCCGCTGAGAGATCTGCCTCCGCATCCGCCCCCTCTCCCTTAAGACCGTAGGTGGTCACCCTTGTGCGGAGTTCGGGTCGAAGGTGGTCGACTGCTGCGACGTCCGCATAGGAGTGGGTAGCGGCCTCGAGGAGCTTCGCCTTCTCCCGGGCGACGGTGGCGAGGTCGCCGAGACCATCTAGGTGACTCTCCGCGATCGAAGTAACGAGACCATGGCTTGGCCGCACTAGTTCGACGAGCGCCGCCATCTCCCCGATCTGGTCGATTCCGAGTTCAAGGACAAGCGGCTCCGTACTCTTCCCCGCCTCGGCAAGATTGATCATCTCGGCGGCGAGGGCCAGGGTGGTATTGCGGTTTCCGGGACTCGAGGGGCATGAGAGGGCGGCGGCGAGCAGGTCCTTCGTGGTGGTTTTGCCGACCGACCCAGTGATTCCGATGACCGGTGCTGACCAGCTGTTGCGCGCACTAGAGCCGAACTTGATGAGGAGTGCGGCAGGGTCGGAAACCAGGACTCCCTGCGGGTGTGGGCGGTCCGAGATCACCAGTAAAGCCCCTTGGGAAAGGGCTTCGTCGGCATAGTGAATGCCGTGTGTCGCGGCACCAGGGAGGGCGAAGAAGGCATAGCCGGGCTCGACTCTCATGCTATTGAAAGCGACCCCGGTCAGGGTTTGTCCGCTGGATAGGTGGGAAGAGAGGTCGCGCAAACTCCGACTCATAGTCCGCCGATCATAAGTGAGATATGTAACTTACTCATTATACCTATAATATATACCATGCGTGTAAATATCGTCATTGCTTGGCCAGTGCCTCTGGTCCTGGGGTGATCCCTAAGTGGGCCGCTACCTCGCTCCCGATATCCCGGAATAGGGGTGCGGCGACGGCCATGCTCGTACTCCCCTCTTTAGGTCTTTGCAGGGAGACCACCATAGTAATCCTGGGTGCTTCTGCGGGGAATATCCCAGCGAAGGTGAGCGCGTAGGCGCTTTCGAGGTAGCGGCCCACCTCGTGATCGAAGATATCGGCCGTGCCCGTCTTCCCGGCGATTCGGATGTTGAGTAGGCGGAAGTCTCGTAGCCCGCTCTCCTCGACCGTGTAGACCAGCATCGACTTCATGGCTTCGGCTACCGTGGGGGAGAGTACCCTCCTCGGCTGGTGCTCCTCAGCAACCTCAAGCAGCCGCGGGAGGATCAGGAAGCCCCGGTTTGTGAAGATGCTGTAGGCTACGGCGAGTTGCAGAACGGTGGTGGAGACAGACTGACCGATCGTGACCGAGGCGTGGTCCTGTGGGACCCAGTCCTCCCAGGCGTTAAGCACTCCGGAACGGGTGTAGGTGCCCTCCACAGGCAGGTCTTGGCCGAATCCGAATTCTGCGAGCCAACTGTGGAGTTCAGCAGAGTCGAGTCGCTCTGCTAGGTGGATCATGGCGCTGTTGCTCGAGTAGCGGAGGATGTCAGGGACCGACAGCACCGGGTCGTGCCAGCTGACGTCGTGGAAGGTCTGGTCTCCTACCGTCAGGCTCATCTCGGCGGGCACGATCTCACTGGTGGAGAGCCGATGCTCCTCGAGGAGTGCGGCGATCACGAACGGTTTTATCACCGAACCCGGTTCATAAGCCTCCATAAAGACCCGGTTGGCAAGCTGTTCCGGTTCGCGCGCGCTCCGGTCGTCTGCAGGATTGTAGGTTGGGAAGCTTGCCGCCGCTAGGATGCGGCCACTGCCAGCCTCTAAGATTACCACGGACCCACTCGCGGCCTCATATTCCCGTGCGGCGGCGGAGAGGTGTCTCTCCGCCGCCGCTTGGAGGACAGGATCGATCGTGACCCGCACCGTCTCACCCAACTGCAGCCTCGCGTCGAGGCTGTACTCGAGACCCTCGAGGCCGTAACGGCCGTCCGGCTGGAGAGCACCGCTGAACCCGACGACGTTGGCGGCGAGGTGGCCCTGAGGGTAGCGTCTCGAGGCGGCGTCACCCTCCGCCAAGACCGTGCCCTCGCTAGCCAGGATCGGCCCGCGTTGGATGGGGAGGGTCACTGGCAAGGGCCACGCCGGACCCCTCTGGAGGTTTAGGCAGAAGCCGGTGAGAGCGAGGATCAGGGGCGCTGTCAGGCAGAGGGCGAGCAGGGGCCGACGGGAGAGTCTAAGCTCCTTGTTGTGTTCTGGGGTTAGCGCCATAGCGACCTCACCTCGAGTCCCGTAGCCTCCGGTGTGGGGGCAGGGGCGAGGGTTGGCGAAATATAGCTGGTGTTCTCAATCTCGGTGGTGGGGATCATTCCCATGCCGACTGCCCAACTGTTGATCGCCTCCGGCGATCTGACGGAGGCAGTCTCCGTCCGCAGTTCGGCGATGGAGTCGGCGAGTTCGTACGCTCTCTGGGCTAGGTCGGCGTGGCGTCGAAGCAGCCCCTGGTTTACGGTCCCGGCGTAGGCGAGTACTATCAGCAGCACTGCGTAGACGAGGCTCAACTTAAACTCCACCCGTCTCACGCTGTGACCTTCACGCCGGCCCGGAGCTTCGCGCTTCGCGAGCGCGGGTTCGCCACCTCCTCCTCTGGAGAAGGGGTCAGCGGGTGTTTGGTGAGGGCTACTAAGCGGCGGCTCCCTCGCAGGAAGCGTTTCACCAGCCGGTCCTCTAGGGAGTGATAACTGAGAGCCACGAGCCTACCCTCCGCTACGAGGGCAGTCTCCGCAGCCACTAGTCCCGCCTGGAGCGCTCCCAATTCGTCATTCACGACGATACGAAGTGCCTGGAAGGTACGCCTCGCTGGATGGCTTCTGCGCCTGCCAGGTGGGTAGGCCCGCTCAATAACAGCTCCGAGTTCCTGAGTAGTCTCGATCGGACGTGATTTGCGGACAGCCACGATGGCCCGGGCGATCCGGCGACTGTAGCGATCTTCCCCGAAGCGGTATATGGCCTCGGCGAGTTCGTTCTCGGTGGCGTTGTTCACTAGCTCGGCAGCACCCGGTCTGGAACCGTCCATTCGCATATTCAGTGGCCCGTCGTTCCGGTAGGAGAAACCTCGGTCACCACAGTCGAGCTGTATGCTGGAGACGCCCAGATCGAAGAGGACGCCGCGCACCTGGGTGACGCCCGTAGTCATCAGCACCTCGGCTAGGTCCCGGAAGTTGCGGCATTCGAAGTGGAAGTCGTCGCCAGCGAAGGCCTCAGCGTGTTGCTCAGCCATGGGATCCTGATCGAGGGCCAGCACACGTCCCCCGTGCTCAAGGATGGCCGCGGTGTGACCCCCGGTCCCGAAGGTGGCATCGACGTACCAAGCTCCCGGACTGACCCGGAGGTGCTTGACCGACTCGGCAAGCAAGACGGGGATGTGCGTCATCCGACCAACTCCCGGAGCAGTTCTGGGGCCGGTGGCTGGCTCTGCACCTCAGCGAGATTGCTTAGCCAGCGGGACTCATTCCACACCTCAAGGCGATTGGGGGCGCCGGCGATCATCACCTGCTCCCTGACCTCGGCGAACATCCGTAGGGTTGCTGGAATGGTAATCCTGCCTGCGGCGTCGATCTTAGCCTTAGCCGCTCCAGAGTAGAAAAAGCGGACGAAGTTGCGGGCGTCATAGTCGGTCAGTGGGAGATCGGTGAGGCGCTCCTCGATTCGCCTCCAGGAGGTAAGGGGGAAGATGTAGAGGCACCCCTCCATGCCGCGCGTAACCACCATGCCGTCATCGACGAAGTCGCGGAACGGTGGGGGAATGATCACCCTTCCCTTATCGTCGACTGAGTACTGGAACTCGCCAAATGGCATTTCCCACTGTCTCCCCACCTGTGATCATTTGCCCGAGCGAACTCTGGTGGCGTGTCAGCCGATGTTTGGGCCGTCGCGCTCGGCCTTTCCCTCTGAGGGGAAGTGTAACACAATTCTACCACTATCTACCACTATCTCCCACTATCTCCCAAATTTCTGAACTTTCTAGATCCTCTTTCCCACTTATGACCCACTACAGCTGCGATTTCACTAGGGTTTTGACCTTCAGGAAGTGGGCTGGAGTTCGGGTCTCCGGCTAGGTATAGTAGGGGGGTAATGACAGACGGGCGGTTCCCGCCGGGAACCGCCCGTCGCAGGCGGGGCTGTAAGCCGGATTCTGGACCCACACCGTGGGCTCTGATCATCTATCTGGGACCTGCGTCGCCACAGGTCTCAAGCGGTCGCTTTGGAGATACAATCGAGCCGGGCCGACTCTCTCTCCGATTCGGACCTTGCACCGGGTGGGGTTTACCTAGCTGCCGCTGTCTCCACCGGCACTGGTGCGCTCTTACCGCACCGTTTCACCCTTACCGATTCGGCGCCTGCAGGCTTCCGACCGGCGGTCTGCTTTCTGTTGCACGTGCCGTCGCCTTACGCGCCCAGCTGTTAGCTGGCACCCTGCCCTGCGGAGCCCGGACTTTCCTCAGCGGCCCTCTATAGGCCACCGCGATCAGACACCCCGCCCTGCAAAATCCCATTGTAGCATCATAGACTTTTGCCCGGATAGAGCGGGGCCCCCGCCTTGGGGCGGGGGCCACACACCTTCCAGTCCTTCAGGCCCTTCGTGGGCCTATGAGTCCTACTGGGCTGTAAAGTCGGTAACGATGAGGTCACCTTCAATGATCTGAGTAGTGATTTCGCCAAGGGCATATAGGAGTTCCATAGGGATCAGGGCTTCATTGTACTCGTCGACGGCGTAGCCCACGCCCTCCTCGGCGAGGCCGAGGATCTCGAAGCCCGGCCTGAACTCCTCATTGACGATGTCCATGACCGCGTTCGCCGAGGCGACATCGACCCGCTTGAGCATGCTTGTGAGGCCGTGGTTCAGCGTTGAGGGATCGCTGTCAGTGTCGCCCCGGAAATTCTGATTAGAGTCGACTCCGATGAAAAACAGCGGCTGGTCACTCGCCCCGCAGCGTTCGGTGTAGGCGCTACTCACGTTGATATTTGCGAGGGTCTCGGCGAGCGGGCTGGAGCGGAGGTCGCCGGTGGGGGTATAGCACATCTCCTCGTTCACGAAGTCGATGACGCCGTTGCCTGACGCCCCGGCGGCGGCGTAGATAATGTCTGTGCCCTGGGCGCGTTGGGCGGTGGCGAGTTCTTTTGCCCGGGCGGGATCGTTCCAGGCCGCCGGGGTCACGCCGACGTAGTTACTGACCACGGTGCAATCTGAGCAGGCAGCACGCACTCCCTCCTCGTAGCCGAGGTTGAACTTACGGATCAGCGGGATATCCATCCCCCCGACGAAGCCGACAGTTCCCGTCTGGGTGAGTGTTCCAGCGATGTAACCGACCAGGAAACTCCCCTCGTGCTCCTTAAACAGCACGCTGCGAACATTGGGACTGTCAACCACGCCGTCGATGATTACCCAGTTGGTGTCGGGGAACTCGCTCGACACGGCGCTGATTCCGTCCGCCTGTGCAAAGCCCGGTCCTACGATCAGCTCCGCCCCCTCGCTGGCAATGCGCCGGTGCCCTTCGGCAGAGGTGTCGGGGGTGCCCTCGAACTCGATCAGATCGATCTCGAAGTCCGCCTCCAGAGCCTCGATGGCGCGGACCATGCCCCGCCAGGTGCCTTCGTTGAACGAGCCGTCGAACTTGCCACCAGCATCGAACACGATGCCCATGACGTAGTCTTGTGCGAGCGCAGTACCGAAGAGGAGCGCCGCCGCCAGCAGGATGAATTTTCGCATGTCGCCTCCCAAAGCGGTTCAGTTGGATTTGCGGCTGCGATTATATCACGCTAGCGGAGACCCAACCCCGTGCAACCCGCTTGTCGCCTTGCACGGAAATCTTGAGGAAATAATGCTGTGCCGAGATCTATCAGGTAAGGTGATACACCCTTTGCTAAGGCCGGACCCAGATGGCGCTTGCCTATACCGGGGGAGAGCCCACAAGTTCGGGGTAGCTCTTGGATCCAGTTGTGGCGAAGGTGCCACTAACGACGGCGATCAGCTAGCCCGAGTTGTCCCGAGGTCGTTGGACCGACGATGGGATGTTGCAGCGAGGGGGCGTCATCCTCAACCCCTAAAGCGGTTGATATGCAGTTACCGGGGACTGTTGTCAAGCAGCGCGAGTCACTTAGCAGGTCAACGAGGGGCGAGGTCGTGCGGGGTCGCGTTGACAATCTTCTAATGGAGGCGCAATAATGTTCCTGACGTTAAGAGAAGGGCTCTAATCGCAAGAGAACCATATTCAGGAGGTTCAGCATGAAAAGGTTTCTTGTCATCCTCGTACTCGCCCTCTTCAGTTCTGCAATGGCGCAGGTGACTGTAGGGGTCAACTTGGAGCTCTCTGGGCGCTTCGCCACGATCGGGATTTCGACATTGCAGGGAATCGAAGCAGCCCTGGCGCAGCTCGACACCGATATCGAGCTCTCGGTCTGCGACAACGCTACCACCGTGGAGGGTTCGGTCGCCTGCGCTAACCGATTCGTGGATGAGGGGGTAGTCGCCGTCCTCGGGGCTATCAGTTCCAGCATGTCGATCCCCGCTGCCGAGGTGTTGCAAGAGGCTGAGGTCATCATGATCTCGACCAGCTCGACCAACCCGGCGACGACCCAGATCGGTGATTACATCTTCCGTATGGCCTACACCGATGACTTCCAGGGCAAGGTTGCTGCCCGCTACGCTTTCAACGACCTCGGCGCCAGCAACGCTATCGTCTTCCGGCAGCAGGACGACGACTATAGCTTCGGTCTCGCAGGCTTCTTTGTCGAGGAGTTTGAAGCCCTCGGTGGTACGACTCAGGTGGTCGACTACGTAGCTAACACTGCGGACTTTAACGCGCAGATCAACGATATTCTTGGGGTTGACGCGGACATCATCTACAACTCTGGCTTCTGTGCTGAGGGTGCCACACTCGTTCCCGCCCTGAGGGGTGCGGGCCTTGACACGCAGCTATTGGGTGCCGACGCCAGCGATGATTCGCAGTGCCCGGATGCGGGAGGAGAGGCGTTCAACGGCTACCTGTTCACGGGCTTCGGAGGGGCCGAGATCCTCAGTGGCGAGGCGGCTCAGCGCGCCCAGGACTTCAGGTCATTCTTCAATATGGCCTTCCCAGATGCGGCAGATTTCAATGGTTTCACGCTGGCGGGTGCCGATAGCCTTAACGTCATCGCCGAGGCGGTCGACCTTGCCGGCGATATGGCTTCGGTTGCTGACATCCGCGATCAGCTCGCTGCGCTGGTGGGGTTCCCCGGTGTCTCCGGTGAGATCACCTATGCAGGGACGGATGGAACTCCCTCCGACCGTACCATCGGGTTCTTCGAATACGTCGTCCCTGCCGACAACGAGCGGGGATGGGACAAGATTGCGAAGTTCGGTATCGGCACTGGAGAGTAGTTCTCTGGGTTCGGTATTCGGTATGGGCGGGGGCACCCCGCCCATTCTTCTTGGCTTCTGCAGGATTTCGGTCGGCCCTTAGGGTAAGATGCCCAGAGATCGGGCTCGAGGGCGGTGAGGGCTCTACTGCCGAACGCGGGGTGAGGTGAGTGGCCGCAGTAACTGAACGTCGCGCAGGAAATCGGCGCTGGTTGCCTTGGGCAATAGTGCTCGGTGTGGTCGTCCTCGTGATCGCCAGAATCGTCTATCTGGGAACTGCCTACGATCGTTTCGACGCTGCCTTTTTCACGCGGGCCTTTATTGAGTCTGTCAAGCTCGGCAGTCTCTACGCCCTTATTGCCCTAGGCTACACCATGGTGTACGGCATCATCCGCCTCATCAACTTTGCCCACGGCGAGGTGTTCATGGTCGGAGCCTTCTTGACCTACTTCCTCTTCACATTGACCCCCTACTCGTGGCCTATCGCTGCTCTTTACGGCCTCGCCATCGCGTTTGGTTTCATGCGGATCCTCGAGTTCTGGCGAGGGAGGCTCAGGGATCCCATTGTGCTCTTGGGAGGCGCCGTCGTTTTTTCCGTAGCGACCGTCGTTTTGAGCACTGTGACAGCAAACCTCATCCTCGCCCTCGTGTTCAGCATGCTCTTGACCGGAGTGCTGGGCGTCTTTATCGACCGGGTCGCCTATGTACCGCTGAGGAAAGCTCCACGGAATTCGTTGCTCATCACGGCTATCGCGGTCTCGTTCTTTCTTCAGAACTTTGGTCTCCTCACCCTTAGCAACCGCCAGACCCCGTTCCGCCCTGAGACGAACATCAATAACGCGCTGAGCTTCGAGATCCTCGGGGGTACGGTGCGGACCAACTGGCTCCTAGTGACGATCCCGGTAGTGACGATGCTGCTCGTGGTGATCCTCACCCTGTTCGTGAACCGTACACGGCTCGGTAAGGCGATGCGGGCGTCCGCCCAGGACGCAGAGACAGCCCAAATGATGGGTGTTAGCGTCAATCGGGTTATCGCTACGACGTTTCTGCTCGGCTCCATGCTGGCGGCCGCGGGCGGCGCGATGTGGGGCCTGAACTTCGGGAGTCTCAACCAACCCGCCATCATGGGGATCCTGCCCGGCATCAAAGCGTTCGCCGCCGCTGTCATCGGTGGCATCGGGAGCCTACCCGGTGCCGTCATCGGCGCGATGATCATCGGCTTCAGCGAAAACTTCCTCACCGCGATCTTCCCACGTACACCCAATTTCCTGGGAATCACGGAGTTCAAGGATACCTTTGCCTTCATCCTGCTGATCTTGGTCCTATTGATCCGGCCTAGCGGAATTGTGGGTGAGGATCTGTCGGAGAAGGTCTGATGTTGGGTGAGAATCGGCTGAGGAACGCCTTGCTGACCCTCGCTGGTCTCGCAGTGCTGGCCGCTTTTATGTTCCTGGTCGATAGGCTCGCTGCAGCCGACGATCCGATCCGAGGGATTGTGAAGTTCAGAGGTGCCCTCACGCTGTTCGCAATCTGGGGGGTCGCCGCGGTAAGCCTCAATTTGATCAACGGTACCCTGGGGATCCTCTCCCTCGGTCACCACGGCTTTATGTTGATCGGTGGCTACACCACAGGCCTCCTGATCCTCTCCGAGCAGGCTCGTAGCAGGATCCTCTTAAGCGCCCGGAGCCAGATGACCGAGGGGACCCTTGGGCTAAGCGTCAGCAACGGCCTGAGCGCCCTCGGACTCGACTTCCTTACGACACCTGAGACCCTCTGGGTTCGGTTCCTTATCGCCGTGCTATTGGGGGGCTTTGCTGCCGCCTTCGCCGGGATGCTCGTCGGCATCCCGAGCCTGCGGCTACGAGGAGATTACCTCGCTATCGTGACCTTCGGCTTTGGCGAAATCATCCGATTGTCGGCCTCGACACGACTCTTCTCGCCGCTGACCAATGGGGCCCTCGGTTTCCCAGGATTGCCTCAGGAGTTCGGCAAGGGTGCTCTCTGGACCTTTGGCTTTCTCGTCCTAACTGTCTTTGTCCTTGCCCGGCTCAAATACTCCTCTTATGGTCGGGCTATGGAGGGGATCCGCGAGGACGAGGTCGCTGCGGAGGCTATGGGCATAAACCTGGCCTACCACAAGGTCCTCGGCTTCGTCTTCTCTGCCTTCTTCGCTGGAATCGCTGGCGGGCTCTGGGTGTCGTGGCTGGGCGGGGTGCGCCTCGACTTCTTCCTATTCCAACTGACCTTCTTCTTCTTAGTTGCGCTTTCAGCTGGGGGCACAGGATCGATCACGGGTGTGCTCTTGGGCACTGCCCTCGTTGTGTTTATCCGCCAGTACGGCGATCCACTCGAGCAGAGCTACAGCGTGGCTACTTGGCTCCTCATCTTGGCTGTCGCTCTATTTATCGCGGCTGCGGGACTCTTTGTCTACAGGCTGACGCGGAGGCTCAGACCCCGCGTACATGCGGGGATCTTCGTCTTTGTAGGGGTTGGCCTCCTCGCTCTGGTGATCAGCCTCGTCGATCCGGGCTTTATCGCTGGGGCGTTTCGGGGCTTTGGCATGAGGGCTATCTTCCTCTCTGTGCTTCTAGTCGTCATCATGGTTTTCCGGCCGGAGGGAGTCACGGGACGGGCGGAGTTCAGTTGGGCTTGGCTCTTCCGCGAGCGGCGGGACCGTCCTACAGATGAAGAGCGTGCCCAGGATGCTTGGCTGACAAACCCCGACCTCACTAGGAGGCTCGAGGTAGCTGGAGGGAAGGCCGAGGCCGGTACCGGAGAGGGGGCCGATGGCGATGCTTGAGATCAGGAATGTCACCAAGAACTTCGGTGGGATCCAGGCCATTGGTGACCTCTCTATCGACCTCAATGAGGGGGAGATCGTCGCTGTGATCGGGCCCAACGGTGCGGGCAAGACCACCCTCTTCAACCTCATTACCGGCGTCTACCGGCCCGACTCGGGAGAGGTTCGTTTCGAGGGGCGCTCGCTCGTCGGATTGAGCCCGAATCGGATCGTGGAGCGCGGGGTCGCTCGCACCTTCCAGAATCTGCGTCTGTTCACCAACCTGTCGGTTCTCGACAACGTCCTCATCCCTCAGCACCACCGGCTCCGGGCGATCTGGCCCTCCGCTGTGCTTCGAACTCGCGGTTACCGACGCAAGGAGATGGCGATGCACGATCTAGCCCTCGAGAAGCTGAGCTTCTTCGGCCCGAGGCTCATGAGTTTCAGGTTGTATCAGCCGGTGAGCGTCCTCTCCTACGCTAACCGCCGGCGTGCGGAGATCGCCCGCGCCATGGCGACCGGGGCGCGGTTGCTGCTGCTCGATGAACCTTCGGCGGGGATGAATCCGAAAGAGACGGCTGAGATTACCCAGATCATCCGCCGCATGAGAGATGAGGGGGGCTACACCATCTTACTCGTCGAACACAAGATGAACTTGGTGGGGGAGATCAGCGACCGCGTCGTAGTCCTCGACTACGGTCGTAAGATCGCAGAGGGGGCTTACCAGGACGTGGTCAACGATCCCAAGGTTGTAGAGGCCTATCTTGGGAGGCGGGCAGAAGAGGGCACCTCGGGGGGGAAGCCGGACGGGGCGGGGGGTGAAGCGTGAACGCCCCAGTTCAGGAACCCCTCCTCGAGCTGCGGAAGGTTACTACCCATTACGGCCCGATTCGCATCCTCTATGAGGTGGACATGGTGATCTATCCCGGAGAGATGGTCTGCCTCCTCGGGGGAAACGCGTCGGGCAAGTCGACCACGCTGAAGACCATCCTCGGCATCGTGAGGGTCTCGGAGGGCGAACTCTTTTTCCGGGGTGGTCGGGCAGATACCCTGGCCACGGCGGAGAGGATCGCCAAGGGGATGGCTGTGGTGCCGGAGAATCGGCGCATCTTTCCGAAGATGACGGTTCGCGAGAATCTCGAGATGGGTGCCTATCTGCGGAGCGACCGGGGTGGGATTCGGGAGGACATGGAGTACGTCTTCGAGCTTTTCCCGAGACTCTCCGAGCGGCTTGGGCAACTCGGTGGCACCATGTCAGGTGGAGAGCAGCAGATGCTGGCGATGGGCAGGGCGCTCATGAGCAGGCCCAGACTCATCCTTATGGACGAGCCCTCTATGGGGCTTGCTCCGCTGTTCGTCGAACGGATCTTCGAGATTATCAAGCAGGTCAATGAGCGCGGCACCAGCGTCTTTGTCGTCGAGCAGAACGCTAACGTTGCCCTCTCGATCGCAGATCGGGGGTACGTGCTGCAAACGGGTGAGGTGGTCCTACACGGTCCAGCCCTAGAGTTGCTAAATAATGAGGGCATGAAGCGGGCCTATCTGGGGGAGGTGTAGCACCCTCGCTATGCCCTTAATCCTGATCAGTTCACCTCGCAGCGTTCGAGCATCTCGGCCACTGAGGTGACTTTGATTCGGGGTCGGCCCTGATCCTCCCCACAGCGCATCTCGAACGCATTGAGCTTCTGCCAGTCTTTGAACTGAACGAAGCAGACCCCACGCTCCTGGAGGAGGGCCTCGACAGCATCTCGTCGCGAGGCCCCTTTCGCAACGGTGCGGACATCGTCCTCGAGCAGGGACGTCACTGTTTCCTGAGCGTCGGCCTTGTTGGTGCCGATCACGCCTGTGGGCCCCCGCTTGATCCACCCAGCCACGTACTCGCCCTTCACAGGCGTGCCACCGACACTGTCGAGGACCCGTCCGCGGGTGTTCGGGATGATGTGACGTTTGGAGTCGAAGGGAACTTTCGGGAGGGGTAATCCTTGGTAGCCTACAGACTTGAGGGCCATCCCGACCTGGAGTCGGGATCTTTCGCCTGTGCCGACCGCCCGGATGCCCCCCTCAGTCAATTCGAGGCGATTCCTCTCCAGTTCGATTTCGTCGACCCGATTACAGCCTAAGATGGCTGTGGGTGACGCCAGAAAGATAAGGTGAAGTCTCCTGGGTCTTCCCCTGCTGGCGAGGGTGGCGAAGCTCTTGAGGACGTCGAGATTGCGCTTTGCCACCACATTGTTCGCGATAGACTCAAGGCTCGCCCCATCTATCTCAAGTTGACTCGGCTCGATCACGATATCGGCGTTCTTAAGCTCCCCGAGTTCGCGGAGCTCCTTGGTGGTGAACTTGCCTTGGGCTGGCCCGCGACGCCCGACCATGTAGACCTCTTCGACCTGGCTCGACGTGAGTGCCTCAAGCGCGTGGTCGGCGATATCTGTCGCCCGCAGCTCATCTGCGGACTTGGCTAGGACCCTGGCAACATCTACCGCCACATTGCCCATGCCGATCACAGCGACAGCTCTTATGGAGAGGTCGGGGTTTAGCTCGACGTAGTCAGGATGACCGTTGTACCAGGCGACAAGCTCAGTGGCGGAGAGGCAACCGGGAAGCTCCTCACCGTCGATCCCGAGCCTGCGATCCGATGGAGAGCCTACGGCGTAGATGGTCGCATGGTAGTGGCGCTTAAGGTCATCGTTCGTGAGGTCGGTACCGTACTCCACATTGCCTAGGAAGCGGACTCTGGGGTCCGCAGCCGTTCGCTCATAAAGTCGGATCACAGACTTGATTTTGGGATGATCCGGAGCCACGCCGTAGCGTACGAGACCGTAGGGAGTCGGGAGTCGGTCGATCAGATCGATGTCGACCGGCTCCCGACCCTTTAGCAGCGCCTCAGCCGCATAGAATCCCGCAGGGCCCGCACCGACGATGGCGACCCGCAATGGCGTGGTCTCGGTGGTGTTCATGACGACTGTTTTACCATGCACGCTTTACGACGGGAGGGGCCGAAGGTATTCTCAATACTCTATGGGATCGGGCGACTTGGCACCGACTGATGCGAAGCTAGTCGTGCAGAAGTATGGTGGTACCAGCGTAGGCGATATCGAACGTATCCACAAGGTTGCGGCCCGTATCTCCCGTGAGGTCGACGGGGGCCGTAAGGTTGCAGTGACCGTCTCGGCTATGGGGCACGCCACAGACAGACTGATAACCATGGCTCACGAAGTCTCGGCGCGACCCCCCTCCAGGGAGCTCGATATGCTCCTTGCCTCGGGTGAGCAGCAGTCGGCAGCGCTGCTATGCATGGCCCTGCATGAGCGGGGGATCTGCTCGAGGTCGTTCACCGGTCTCCAAGCGGGGATCTTCACGGACAGCAGCTATGGTAGAGCCCGGATCGTTGAGGTGAATCCAGGGACGCTGCTTCGGGCCCTTGAGGATCACGATGTCGTGGTGATTGCGGGGTTCCAGGGGTCGACCGAGGGTGGAGACATCACCACTCTCGGGAGGGGTGGGTCGGATACCACCGCCGTGGCTGTTGCCGCTGCCCTCGGGGTCACCGTCTGTGAGGTGTATACGGATACGGAAGGGGTGTATACCACCGATCCGCATATCGTACCGAGCGCGAGAAAGCTCGACCGGATCGACTATCAGGAGATGCTGGAGATGGCGGCCCTCGGCGCCTCAGTCCTCCATCCCAGGAGCGTGTGGTACGCGAGGCGCTACGGTATCAAGGTGCACGTCCAGTCCTCGTTCAGCTTCAATCCGGGGACCGTCGTGGAGACCACTGAAATGGAGGAGAAGGTGAAGACGGACAGGCCTGTGACTGGGGTCGCCCTCGACCGATATCACGCCCGGATCAACGTCCTAGAGATTCCCGACAGGCCCGGGGTTGCGGCAGAGCTCTTCGCAGCACTCGGCACGGCCGGTGTCAGTGTCGACATGATCATCCAGGGGGTTCCTGGGGCGACGACGAGCCGCCAGCAGATGTCGTTTACAGTGAGCGAGAGCGACGTGCAAGTCGCACTGGACACCGTGGCTCCCGTTCTCAATCGGCTCGGCGGCAGTGCAGGGGCGGACCGCGACATCGCCAAGCTTTCCATCGTCGGCATCGCCGTCGGGTCGACCCCCGGCGTCCCAGGTACCATGTTTGAGGCCGTTTCATCGGTGGGAGCTAACATTGAGATGATCGCGACCAGCGAGATCAGGATCTCTGTCGTGATCCCCGATCCCTTCGCTGTAGCTGCGCTCAGGGCTGTTCACGAGGCGTTCGGGCTTGACCAGGACCCTGCCTGAGGAAGATTGGCGGCGCAGTGGTGCAAGAGTTGGGTCTGAGGTTACTGGACGCGCCATCCTCTCCTTGATGCTTTAGAGGGCTATCGTGCTTACCGATTATGACCTTGAACAGGTGTTTCTCACGCCTAAGAGGACTACAGTTGAGGTCCAGTTGGTCCTGGTCTCCGTTGTGGGCTCTCCCTTCCGGGAGAAGTTCCCCGTTGTGGCGGCGGATCTCAAATCCGCCGCCCGAATGCTCGGTCTCAGGCTAGCTGAACGACCCGATGTCGCATCGGTCGACCGGGCTCGTGTCAGGGTGCGCAGGGGGGGTAGCCTTGAGGACGCCTCGGGCCTTCGGGCGACCTTGCAGGAGGCCTTCCGCCGGGGTCGGCGAGGCTAGCGGGTTACTCGAGTGGAGCGGCCCAAGCTCTGGGGCCGCCTTCTGCCCTCTGGTGGCAAGGGCCCTTGTCGGGGAGCCGAAGAGTCTCACCCCTCGTCTGGAGATGGCTAGAGCGAGGTTTGGATTGCCGAACTCACCTTCGTGTACGGTTTATAGTGCCACCTTGGTGCCGCGCTTTGAGGGTCTAGTATGGTGGTGAGTCGCGCTGGATTCCCTTGCTGCGGCGATGGGGTTGAGGGAATTGGGGGGTCGACTTGCGATGTAACCACTGGCCGACCTGAGATTCGGTCATAGCGGTTTTGTGGGGTGTACGGATGCCAACGAGGGAGTTCGGGATGGCCTCGTTATACTCGTGATGCGTAGAGAGCGAGGCGGGCAGGCGTGAATTTTGCACTACCTGAGGAACTCCTGCTCATGCAGCGTCACGTGCGGGAGTTCGCTCAGAAGGAGATTGTTCCCATCGCATCGGAACTCGATAGGGATCCCTCGTTCCCCTGGGAGACCCTGCGGAAGATGGGCGAACTGGGATTGCTGGGGATACTTACCCCCGGACGATTCGGGGGTGCCGGACTGGACCACCTCAGCTACGCTGTCCTCCTCGAAGAGATCTCCGCTGCTGACGCTTCCCACGGGACTATCATGTCCGTGACCAACGGATTTCCTCAGACCGTGCTGCGAGACTACGGCTCCAGTAGACAGCAGGAACGCTACCTGCCTAGGCTGGCTACAGGGGAGTGGATCGGATCGTTCTGCCTGAGTGAGCCGCATGCGGGCTCGGACGCCGCATCGATGATCACGCGTGCAGAGCGCGTGCCGGGGGGGTTCCGTCTCACTGGAACGAAGGCCTGGGTCACTTCCGGGGGAGAGGCCCAGTTCTACCTCGTCATGGCCAAGACTGATCCAAGTGCCGGTGCTCGCGGAGTCAGCGCTTTTATCGTGGAGAAGGGCGTTGAGGGGATGTACTTCGGTAGGCCGGAGGAGAAGCTAGGACAGCACGCCGCTGTGACTGCGTCTGTGACGTTCGAGGCCTGCTTCCTTCCTGAGGAGGCGCTGCTCGGTCCCGAGGGCCAGGGGTTTGTGATCGCCATGGCCTCGCTCGACGCGGGCAGGATCGGGATTGCGGCTCAGGCGGTTGGGATAGCACGAGCTGCGTTTGATGCGGCCTGCCACTACGCAGATGAGCGGAGGGCCTTCGGTCAAGCTATTCGCGAGTTCCAGGGGGTCGGATTTAGGCTTGCAGATATGGCGACCGAGCTCGAGGCTGCTCGGCTTCTCGCCCTCCGCGCCGCTTGGCTTAAGGATCGGGGTTACCGGGTTACGCAAGAGGCATCGATGGCCAAGCTGTTCGCGTCGGAGGCCGCGTCCCGGATCACGCACGCAGCGGTGCAGGTTTTTGGGGGCTACGGCTACAGCAAGGAATTTCCCATCGAGCGCTATTTTCGCGATGCGAGGGTGACCGAGATCTATGAAGGGACGAGCGAGATCCAGAGAGTGGTCATCAGCAGGCAGATCTACCGGGAGCGGGGCCGCTAGAGGTGCGGACATCGATAGAGAGGGTGCCAGTGGGGCGGTGCCGAGGGAGTTCGGAATGAAAATTGTTGCCATTATCAAACAGGTTCCCGACGCGGAGGCGCGCCTCCACATCACCGGCGACAGGATTGACCTTGAGGGTGCCACCTTCGTGATCGACGGCATGGATGAGTATGGGGTGGAAGAGGCACTGAGGATTCGCGAGTCAGGGCAAGAGCTCGAGATTGTGGCGGTCGCCCTCGGACATCGGCGCTGCGAGGAGGCCCTCCGAACGGCTCTCGCCATGGGGAGTGACAGGGCGATCCTTATTGAGACCGACGAGCGAATCGATCCCATTGAGCAGGCTCGGGTCCTCGGGGCTGTAGTCGCCGACGAGGGGGCGGATCTCGTATTTGTCGGTGGCAAGCAGGCCGATTGGGACAGTTCAGCCCTCGGACCGGCTCTTGCGGAGGTCCTAGGCTGGCCGCACAGCGATTGGACCACACAACTCACACTCTTAGGCGAAAGGGCCAGGGTTCGTCACGACGCTGACGGGGGGAGTGAGGACCTAGTCCTCCCGCTACCTGCGGTGATCACTACTCAGCAGGGCCTCAACGAACCACGCTACCCGACCCTTCCCAATATTATGAGGGCTAGGAGGAAAGAGCTGCGAAGGATGACGCTCGAGGATGCCGGGGGGGCTACCCCGGCGACCAGATTGGTGGAGGAGTCGTTGCAGGTGTCGGAGCGCCGTAACCGGGTCATCGAGGGGGGTCCCGTCGAGGCTGCGGAGAGTCTGGTTCGCCTGTTGCGGGACGAAGCGAAGGTGATCTGAGGTGCTCTCGTGATTCTGCTCGTTGCCGAACACGAGGGTTCGACCCTCCAGAAGAGTGCCGCCGAGCTCGCTGCTGTTGCCACGAGCCTCAAGTCGTGCCTCGGGGGGCGGGTGACGGGTCTGGTGGTGGGCGTGGATGCCGGGGCTGCTGCAGCAGAGCTCTCTCACTTCGTCGATTCGGTGTTGCTGGTCGAGGAGCCTAACTTGGCCGACATCCGGTCAGAGGCACTCACTACTGTCGTCTGCGAGGCTGCCGTTAGGTCGGAATCCCGCATCGTGCTCATGGCTGGTTCTAGGACTGGGCTCTCGGTCAGTCCGCGGGTGGCGGTGAGGCTGGGGGGCGCCCTCCTTGAGGAGGTCACCTCCCTAGAGGTCGATGGGGAGTCGCTATTCGCCACCCGATTGAGCTACCTCTCGAGGGTTACAGAGAGGGTGCGAGCGGACCGTGAGGTGATCGTCGTCTCCGTCAAGGCGAACATGTTCCCGCTAGGAGAACAGGGTGGGGGGGCTCCCATCGAGCAGTTCTCTGTAACCCTGGGTCCTGCCGACCTGAGGGTTGAGGTTGGCGAGAGGACAGAGGTCCAACGGGGCAGGGTGTCCCTCGAGGAGGCCGATGTCGTAGTGACAGGCGGTCGGGGGGTCGGCGGACCGGAGGGATATTCCGACCTAGTCGAGCCGCTCGCGGACCTGCTCGGTGCGGGGGTAGGTGCGACGAGGGCGGTGGTCGACGCTGGCTGGCGGCCATACGCTGAGCAGGTGGGGCAGACCGGCAAGTCGGTCGCCCCGACCCTGTACATCGCCCTAGGGGTGTCGGGAGCGGTTCAGCACCTGTCTGGAATGAACAGGTCGAAGGTGATCGTGGCCGTCAACAGAGATGGTGACGCTCCAATCTTCAAGGTTGCGGATTATGGCATCGTCGGTGACGTGAACCGGGTGGTTCCCGCCCTCTTGGAGGCGTTCGTCTCCCTCCAGGGCTGATAGTGGCTAAGGCGCGCTTTAGGGTGCGAGCGCCGCGATGCCCGGGAGGACTTTGCCCTCTAGCAGCTCAAGGGAGGCACCTCCTCCGGTAGAGATGTGGCCGATCCGGTGGGCGAAGCCTGTTGCGTTCACCGCCGCCACGCTGTCACCGCCACCCACGACGGTGAAGCCGTCGAGTGAGGCTACAGCCTCCGCTAAAGCCCGGGTCGCTCTGTCGAATGGCGGTACCTCGAAGACACCCAGCGGGCCGTTCCAGAAGACGGTCTTGGCGTCGGCAAGGCCGGCTCGGAAGGTCGCCACCGCCTCGGGGCCAGCATCGAGGCCCATCAGGCCGATCGGGATTCCATTCGAGGGATGTACCTCGGTGGCGACGCCAGGTACGGCCTTGGCAGCGCAGATCGAATCTGCGGGCAGGTGGATGGTAACCGACTGTTCCCGAGCTCGCTCGATGAGGTGCCTGGCGAGGTCGATCTTGTCCTCCTCAACGAGTGACTTCCCTACCTTGCCCCCCTGCGTACGGAGGAGGGTGAAGGCCATGGCTCCGCCGATGAAGAGTTCGTCCACAAGCGGGAGGAGATTCTCGATCACCGCGATCTTATCTGAGACCTTAGCACCTCCTAGGACGACCTTAAAGGGACGCTCGGGGTTATTGAGGAGTCTGCCCAGACTCTCTAGTTCAGCGACTAGGAGGTGCCCTGCTGCAGCTGGCAGGAGGTGTGCTATCCCCTCTGTGCTGGCGTGCGCGCGGTGGACGGTTGCAAAGGCATCGTTGACGAACAGGTTCCCGTAGCCAGCCAGGATACGCGCAAGTTCCGGGTCGTTGCACGACTCGCGGGCATCGAACCGGGTGTTCTCCAGCAGCGTGACGCTTCCGGCCGGAGCTTTGGCGACGAAGGCCGCTTGCTCGAGTGATCCGGGTCCCGGGGTCTCGACGTAGCGAACCTCCCGATCGAGAAGCTCCGCTAGGCGACGCGCGACGGGTGCGAGCCGGAGTTCGGGAGTCATCCCCTTCGGCCGACCGAGGTGACTCATGAGCACTAGGGAGGCATCCCTCTGAAGCAGGTGCTCTAGGGTCGGTAGGGAGGCTCGTAGCCTGGTGTCATCGCTAATTGCTCCCGAACTGAGCGGAACGTTGAAATCGACCCGGACCAGCACGCACTTGCCGGCCGGATCGACCTCGGCGAGAGTGCGGTAACTACGCTCCGGCGCAGTCACTGAGGCACTGCCCTGTTCAGAATCGTAAGGTGCCTCAGAGGGATTCTCCCAGGATCTCGAGGACATCCACCATCCGGGTCGCATATCCCCACTCGTTATCGTACCAGACGAAGAACTTGGCCATCCTGCCGATGGTCTTGGTGAGCTGTGAGTCGAAGATTGCAGAGGCCGGATTCTGGACGATGTCGGAGGAGACGATGGGATCGGAGGTGTATTCGATTACTCCCTGATACGGTCCCTCTGCAGCATCCTTGATCACCCTGTTAAGTTCTTCGGTGCTGACCTCACGCGCGAGGAGAGCGGTCACGTCGGAGATAGAGCCCGTCGGTGTCGGTACGCGCAGCGCGACGCCATCGAAGACCCCCTGGAGCTTTGGGAGGACCTTGCCCACGGCCTTGGCGGCACCCGTCGTGGTCGGAATGATGTTTGACGCAGCGTTGCGTGCCCTGCGGAGGTCTTTGTGGGGGGCGTCGAGGATGCTCTGGTCGTTGGTGTAGCTATGAACCGTGGTCATCATGGCTTGTTCGACGCCAAAGGCCTCATCGAGCACCCTCATCACTGCAGCAAGCGAGTTTGTCGTGCACGAGGCGTTGGAGATTACATCCCCCACATTCCTGTCGTACTCTGATGCATTGACGCCGATCATGATGTCGAAGTCTGCATCCGCAGAGGGGGCGCTGATCAGCACCTTGCGTGCCCCGGCTTGGAGGTGCATCGCAGCTTGCTCACGTCGCGTGAACAGGCCTGTGGACTCAACCACGATGTCCACCCCAGCCTCCTTCCAGGGGATTTTGACCGGGTCTCTTACCGACGTAGCGCGGACCTTATGACCGTCGACGATGATGGTGTTGTCGTCACAGGTGACGGCTCCAGGGAAAGGACCGTAGTTCGAATCGTACTTGAGGAGTGTCGCGAGAGTCTCATTGTCTGTGAGGTCGTTGACCATCACGACCTTCAGCCCGCGGCCGTGGGCGATCCGGAAGATCTGCCGCCCAATGCGACCGAAGCCATTGATCCCTATGCGCATTTCCCACCTCCTGTGGGGGGTGTCCGAAACCAGTACACTTTAAGGTATAGATACACAGTTGTGCCCCAGATATTGTAACCGACCCTAGTCTGCCGGACGCGGCACCTCTTGGTCGTTCTTTAACCCTCCCGGGATCGGTCTAGCGGGAGGGATTCATCTCTTGCGTACGCTGATCGTAATCTCCGTTCCGTCGGAGACGACTCTCTCGCTATGGCCCTGCCCCAACTCCCCGAATGAGAGATCCTCCGCAAGAACCTCGGACAGGAGGGTCTCCCTTCCCTCCGCGACCGTCGGTCGGAGTTCGACTGGGATCACGAGCCCGAGGTCGATGCGGTCTGATACCTCGAATCCGGCGCTCTTACGCACATTCTGGATGAGCCGGATGAGGTCGCGCAGCTGTCCCTCGCGCACCAAGTCGGGCGTGAGCTCGGTGTTCAGCGCCGTAAGGTATCCGCGATCTTCCACTGCAGCAAAGCCGTCAGGACTTTTCGCCTCGAGGAGAAAATCCTCCGCTGTGAAGCTGTAGGGTTCACCCTCGAGCTCTATCACTGTGGGTTTCGCCTCGCGGATGTTCGCTGCGATGACCTTCCCGTCGACCTCTTGCAGGGCCGCCTTCAGAGCCGGGATCATCCTGCCTAGCTGGCGTCCTATCCTGCGCAGGTTCGGTCGGACGGTATACTCTACGAAGTCGGCGGTGGGATCTAAGAAGGTGAGCCGCTTGACATTGAGCTCTTCTAAGACCTGCGCCTCAAGCTGCTTCACCCCCGAAAGTTCCTCATCGCTCTGGACACGGATGAGGGCCTCGGGCAGCGGTTGGCGGACCTTGAATCCCGACCGTGCACGGGCACTCCTGCCCAGTTCGACAAGTCTGATTACTGCGGCCATCGCGCGGTCGAGGTCACCATCGATTAGGCCTTTGTCTACCGCAGGCCAGGAGGCGAGGTGGACCGACTCTGGGGCTGTGGGGTCGACCGTTCGCATCAGATTCTGGTAGATCTCCTCACTTACGAACGGAGCCATCGGGGCCATCAGTAGTGCCACGGTGCAGAGGGCTTCATGGAGGGTGGTGTAGGCGGCGAGCTTGTCGGCGTCGTTTGCGGACTTCCAGAACCGACGCCTGTTGCGCCTTACGTACCAGTTGGAGAGCTCGTCGACCACAAAGTTACGAATGTTTCGACTAGCGCCGGTGGGATCGTAGACGTCCAGTTGATCGGTTACTTGTTCGGTGAGGCCATTCAGGCGTGAGAGGAGCCAGCGGTCGATCGTCGGCCGCTCCGAGACCGAGATCGGTGACGCCAGGTCGGGCTTGTCGAGATTGGCATAGAGAACGAAGAAACTGTAACTGTTCCACAGGGTCATGAAGAAATCCCTTAGTACCTCATCGACGAGGTTTGCCGAGAAGCGTTTTGTCGCCTCGGGAGGGCTCGTGCTGTAGAGGTACCAGCGGAGGGCGTCGGCGCCTTGTCGATCTAGTACGGGCCAGGGATCGACGACGTTCCCCTTCGATTTCGACATCTTCTCACCCTGTTCGTCCACGATGTGACCGAGCACGATCACGTTCTTGAACGCCGACGTGTTGGTTGCCAGTTCTGCAAGCGGTCCGGGCTCCCGCCCCTCGGCCTTGTCACCTCCATCGGTAAGGAGCGTGGCGAGAGCGTGGAGGCTATAGAACCAGCCTCGCGTCTGGTCGACCGCCTCGCAGATATAGTCTGCGGGGAAGTTCTCCGCAAGAGCCGCTCTCTCGCGAGGACCACTCTTCTTGCCGAGGTAGTGCTGCTGCGCGTAGGGCATAGCGCCCGACTCGAACCACACATCGACCGTATACGGCACCCGGCGGTAGATCTTTCCGCCCCGCTCGAAGGTGATCTTGTCAACGTAGGGCCTGTGAAGATCGAGGTCTGAGAGATCCCTGCTGGCGAGCGCCTGGAGTTCAGCGACGCTTCCTAGGCAGATCTGCTCACCGTCCTCGGACTCCCAGATGGGCAGCGGCGCTCCCCAGAAGCGCTCTCGGCTTAAGGCCCAGTCGACGTTGTTCTCCAGCCACCTACCGAAGCGACCTGTGCGCACATTGTCCGGGTACCAGTGGATAGCGTCGTTGTTGGCCAGAAGTTGCTTCTTTAAGTGCGTGGTCCTGATGTACCAACTCCTCTTTGCAACGTTCATGAGCGGGGTGCCGTCGCGCCAGTTGAACGGGTAAGCGTGCCTCACGGTCGTTTCCGCAAACATCAGGCCACGGTCGGCTAAGTCTTGCGTAATCAGGGCGTCGGCATCCTTAAACCACGCTCCGGTATAGGGCCCAGCCCCTTCGAGAGCATCAAGCGGCCGCACCTCTGGAAGGACTTTGCCGGTGAGGTCGACCGAGAACGCTGTGGGCAGGCCGTGTTTGCGTCCCAAGTCGAGGTCGCCATATGCGGGCGCAAGGTGCACGATCCCGGTACCGTCTTCCAGACTTACGAATTCGTCGAGGACGACTCTCCAACCGCTCTCCACTCCCCCACTATCCGGTACCCGCCCCATGAGGATGGGCTGGTATTCTATTCCCTCTAGGGCTGATCCAGGAAACGTGGTGAGGGGGCAGGGATGCTCTTTGCCGAGGACGGCTTGGAGGAGATCCTCAGCCAGGATGTAGAGTTCTTCAGCCTCGGTACCTCCGCGCATGCCCGGTCCCTCGACAAGGGCGTAGCGCGCATCTGGGCGGACGGCGAGACCTGTATTGGCTGCGAGGGTCCATGGTGTGGTCGTCCACGCTAGCAGGGAGCACTTGCGCCCCTCGTGTGACTTAAGGAGCCCCCGGTCGGCGAGGTCTGCAACCCGTGCCGGGAACTTCGGAAAGACAGAGGGGTCCTCGACGTCCTCGCGATACCCTAACGAGACCTCGTGGGAGGCGAGAGTCGTGTTGCTGCTGGGGCTATGCCAGGTCGTCTTGTAATCCTCCACCAATAGCCCACGGGTCCAGAGTTCCTTCAACACCCACCAGCACGATTCGATGTAGCGGTTATCGTAGGTGATGTAGGCATCTTCTAGGTCGAGCCAGAAGCCGATCCGCTCCGTCATCCTGTTCCAGTCCTGGATGTATTCGAACACCGATTTCCGACATAGCCTGTTGAACTTCTCGATGCCGAAGGCCTCGACCTGCGCCTTGCTTGTGAAACCCAACTGCTTTTCGATAGCGATCTCTACTGGCAGACCATGGGTGTCCCAACCCCCCTTGCGACTGACTCTGAACCCCTGCATGGTCTTGTAGCGTGGGAACAGGTCCTTAAAGGCTCGGCTGATCACATGGTGGACGCCAGGTTTCCCGTTCGCTGTCGGAGGACCTTCGTAGAATATATAATGACCGTTCGGGGAGTCTTTTTCTAGCGACTTATGGAAGATCGAACGCTCCTGCCAGAAGGTGATAATCCTCTGCTCTGAGTCTGGGAAATCGACAGTTGCGGGCACCCCTTTAAACATTGTTCTCCCTTACTCTCTGGGGCAAAAGAACCGCCCCGAACGCATTCTCGGCGTTGGGGCGCAGTGCGCGCGGTACCACCCAACTTCCCCGGCGCCTGCCGACAACCGGGCTCTTGAGCTGCCCCTTCCAGGAGAGCTCTGCGCTGTAACGGGCGCGTCCCGGCACCGCCTACTCGGCGCCGAAGCAGTCAGATCGCCTTTCGGGGAGCGGCTCGGGGAGGATGTTCGGAGGGGTCGGCTACCGGGCTCACACCCTCCCCGGTTCGCTCGTAGCCCGGTGTTCCCTCGTACTCGTTCCCGTCGTTGCCTTTTTGCCACTGGGATCGCCCCAGCGTAGCCGGAACGCTTTACACACCACCGCGTTCCTGTATAATTACGGTAGCAGCAGACCCAGACCAAGTCAAATTGCCGCTGCGCCTCCAAAAACAACCCTAGCCCTTCGGCGATTTCGCCTCACGTCTGTAATCGAATGGGCAGGGAATACCCGAACTCGGAGTTTACTACTGCATGCCATCCCGCGAAGGGAATTCTGATGATTGATAGTCAATCTGGAACCTGTGTGAGGACGTGAGGAGACAAGGTTTCCTGCTTTGAGGAAGGGAGTTGCCATGAGTCCTCGTGCCAAGAAAGAGGAGTCCCCTGTCTCCGCCACCTTGATCGATGAGTCGGTAGAGGAGCAGTCGGGGCGCAGGGCCCGAAGTCGGAGGAAAATAGAAAGTGAACTCTCCGATGCAGCCTCGTCCGACTTGCCCCTGTCAGAACTAGGAGGAAATCCCGACGCAGGAGCCTCTTCTGGCAAGGACGGGAAGGAGGAGCAGAGGGAGACCCGTCGGACCGACAGTCCCCCCAACAGAGAGCGGAGTGAACGGCGGGTGCAGAACAGGTCATCACATAGTAAGCGTGGCAGGTCAGGAAATCGCAAGCAGGGACTGAGCTTTAAGGATTTGCAATCCAAGATTGTTCCCGAACTCCATCTCCTGGCTAAGGAGGTAGATCTCAAAGAGTACCGGCGGATGAGTAAGGATGAGTTGGCCGTCGCGATTCTGGAGCGGAGTGCCGTCAGTGAGGGGCTCAAGCTCGTCAACGGATACCTTGAGATCTCTTCCGACGGGTACGGCTTCCTGCAACAGTCCCTGCTGCAGAACAGTTCCCGGTCGGTCATCGTGTCTGCTGGCCTCATCAAACAGTTTAAACTCAGAACAGGCGACTTCATCCTTGGGAAGTCGCGTCGGCCGAGGGACAATGAGCGCTACGGAACTCTCATTCGGGTTGAGGCCGTCAATGGTGTGGACCCATTTGAGGCCTCGAAACGGCCGCGTTTCGACGACCTCGTACCGACCTTCCCTGAGCAGCGGATCACCCTCGAGACTGCACAGGACGAGCTTTCCGCCCGAGTAATCGATCTGCTGGCACCGATCGGTAGGGGGCAGCGTGGTCTCATCGTGGCTCCGCCCAAAGCAGGGAAGACCACACTGCTTAAGAAGATCGCCAACTCTGTAGTTGCCAACGAGGATGATATTAAGGTGATCGTCCTGCTGGTTGACGAGCGTCCGGAAGAGGTGACGGACTTTCGCGAATCTGTCGATGGGGTGGAGGTCATCGCCAGTACCTTCGACGAGCCTCCGGCAAACCACATTCGCGTCGCCGAGTTCGTGCACGAGCGCTCCCGCAGGATTGTTGAGGAAGGGGGTCACGTAATGGTCCTGCTCGACTCCATCACCCGGCTCGCGCGGGCGAACAACCTGGTCACCCCGCCGACTGGACGCACCCTCTCGGGGGGTCTCGACTCGAACGCGTTGCACTGGCCTAAGCGCTTCCTAGGCGCGGCCCGGAATATCCGTGGTGGCGGCTCCCTGTCGATCCTGGCCACGGCCCTTGTGGAGACTGGGTCGCGAATGGACGACGTCATCTTTGAGGAGTTCAAGGGCACAGGGAATATGGAGCTTCATCTCTCCAGGAGGCTCGAGGAACGACGAATCTTCCCAGCTATCGATATCCTGAGATCAGGGACACGGCGGGAGGACCTTCTCCTCAAAGAGGAGACCCTCGCGAAGATGTGGCTACTTCGCAAGGTAATCAGCGATATGGACGCTGCGGAAGCCATGGAGATGCTGCTCTCGAAATTGGGGCGCACCGGCAGCAATGCGGAGTTCCTCTCAACGTTGGGGCAGGGATAGCCGGAAAGCCGAACGCCTGCCTTGTTGCTATACTCACCGAGTTCGGAGGGTGAGGATCTTTCTAGGGGTACGCTAAGAAACCACGAGTGGTTCGCCGCTAGCGCTGCCAAGCGGAGATGTCCTTCATACTCACCGCGACCACCACTACTGTCGCGGTTGTTGGGAACATTCTGCCAGCGCTGACTCACACAAGATTCACTGAATTGGCGGTTGCGGTGAGTATTTACGGCACCGGCGGCACAGAGCGATTCGCCTTGGGGGCCTTTGCGATGAACGGTTGTGCCGAGTGGAGGGTGCGCTCGCTTGTCTAGGCGGATATCTACTCCTGACTTGAGGTGGTTAATGTCGAGCTGAAGGTTGAGGGTGTAGAGGCTGTGCCCACAGCGGGTCGAGGTTAACGTCGATAGACTGGGTCAGGCTGGGGTATTCGTTATACCAGGATCAGCAAGGGGCTTATTTGAGGCTTTTCCCTATTATGAGGGCCACATCAGACTTCCGTGTTCGCTCGGTCCGTTACCGGCGAAAGCTCCAGAAGTCTTCAAGTCCTGCAGGTTGTGACACCCTGCATCTCTCGTTTCCCCAATCATTGACCTGACGCTTTTTCATTCGATATACTTGGCTCAGACTTCGGAATGATTCCGAAATCTAATGGTGTTGTGTGGAGAGTGCCATGTGGATTTCGACTCGAGCCCAGTACGGAATGCGGGCCCTAGTAGAGGTTGCCCTCAGAGGTGACCGGCCGACTAGCCTCAAGATGGTTGCCGAGCGACAGGGTCTCAGCCAGCAGTATCTCGAGCAGATCTTCGCTAGGCTTCGTCGTGGAGGTCTCGTCGAATCGGTCCGTGGCGCTCACGGCGGCTACCGGATAGCCCATTCGCCCTCCTCCATCGATGCTCTGGAGATTGTCGAGTTGCTCGAGGGCAGCCTCGTACCTGTCGTATGTATCGAGGATGAGGAGGCCTGCGACCGTGTTGGGAATTGTGCAACTGAGGGTTTGTGGCGGCGGGTTGACGCCGCCGTGCGCTCGGTACTCTCTGGCACCACACTGGCCGACCTTATGAACGACAGTACACTTGTCCAACTTGGACCTTTGCCTGCGCAGTTTGCTGAGTCATCCTGATCGGAGATGGTATCTACCTGGATTATGCGGCAACCACGCCGCTTCATCCTCTTGTTCTTGAGGCCATGTTGCCTCACCTGTCAGGGTCGTTCGCGAACGCCGCGTCGATCCACCGTGCTGGACAGCGTTCCAGGAGGGCGGTGGAGGAGGCCAGAGAGGCTGTCGCTCACGCTATAGGTGCGACTGGGGGACAGGTGATCTTCACTTCGGGGGCGACGGAGGCGGATAACCTTGCCCTCCGGGCTGTGATGGCGACGAAATCCAGAGGTCACCTGGTAACGAGTGTTCTGGAACACCCGGCGGTGCTCGAGACCGCACGATTCCTCGAGCGAACGGGTGTGGAGGTCAGCTATATCGAACCGGATAGGTCGGGAGCCATCACGGCCCGGAGCGTGCGCGGTGCCTTACGCCCGGAGACAGCGCTGGTGGCCCTGATGCAGGTGAACAATGAAACGGGCATTGTCACAGATGTGTCCGCCGTTTCCGAACTTACCCGAGAGGCGGGTGTGCTCCTCTTCTGCGACGCTGTGCAGGGCTTCGGCTCCGTTCCCGTCTCTGTGGTGGATCTAGGTGCAGATCTGCTCAGCCTCTCGGGGCACAAGGTGTACGGCCCGAAAGGTGTCGGTACCCTCTACCTCCGCGACGGGCTCGACCTCGGACCCATCCTATACGGCGGGGGTCAGGAGCGCGGTCTCCGACCGGGTACTCTCAATACCGCAGCGATCGTGGGCATGGGCAGAGCGGCCGAACTGGCGAGTGCCAACCTGATGAGTGAGCCTGGACGCCTCGTCAGGTTGCGGGACAGGTTTGAAAGGGCGATCGTGGAGGGGATTCCCGCCTTGGTCATCGGCGCAGATGCTGAGAGGGGGCCGAGACACTCCTGCATTCACTTCCCAGGGGTAGATGGACAGGCCTTCCTCATGAACCTTGATCTTGAGGGTGTGATGGCCAGCCTCGGATCGGCCTGCTCCGCTGGGAGTCCAGGGCCGAGTCACGTCCTTACAGCGATGGGCCTCACTGAGGAGGAGGCCCGGTCCAGCGTACGCTTCTCGTTCGGCAGCGACCTCACCGCAGCCGACATCGATCTCGCAGCTGAGCGCGTGCTCCGGGCTGCGAGGAGGTCTTTGGCCGATTAGGCGATCTTGCGGCGTTTTGCGGACGCTAGGACCTTCTCGGGGTGGTCCATAGAACCCGGCTCGATGGTGAGTTCGGCCATGTCGCTTCCCGGCACCTCGAACATCAGGTCGAGCAGGAGATCTTCCATAACCGACCGCAAGGCTCGGGCACCCGTCCGGTAGCTGCTGGCCCGCCGTGCGATCTCGGCTAGTGCACTTGCTTTGAAAACGAGCTCTACCCCCTCAAAGGCGAACAACTCCTGATACTGTTTTACCAAGGCGTCCTTCGGCTTCGTCAGAACCTCTACCAGAGCCTCGGGGCTCAGGTTGTGCAGTTTTACGGTGATTGTCAGGCGTCCTATGAGCTCGGGGATGAGGCCGAACCTCATCAGATCCTCCGGCAGGACCTGGGCACTGGCCACAGGATCTTCCCCGTCGGCTCCCCGGTGCTGGAATCCAATCCTGGTAATGTCGACCCTGCTCCGGACGATGTCCTCGAGCCCTTCGAAGGCCCCGCCGCAGATAAACAGGATGTTCGAGGTGTCGACCGGAATCAGTTCTTGGTGGGGGTGCTTCCTGCCGCCCTGCGGGGGCACATAGGTGACCGTCCCTTCGATTATTTTCAGCAATGCCTGTTGAACGCCTTCCCCTGAGACATCTCTGGTAATCGAGACCCCTTCGGACTTGCGGGCTATCTTGTCGATCTCATCGAGGTAGATGATTCCTCGTTCAGCGGCACTGACATCGTGATTGGCTGTTTGGAGGAGGCGGAGCACGATGTTTTCTACATCGTCTCCCACGTACCCGGCCTCGGTAAGGGTGGTGGCGTCCGCGATGGCGAAGGGGACCTGCAGGATCTTCGCCAGGGTCTGCGCTAGCAGCGTCTTGCCAGTTCCGCTCGAACCCACGAGCAGGATGTTCGACTTCTGGAGGCCGGATTCGGGATTCTGGAGGCGCCGGAAGTGGTTGTGCACCGCCACCGCTAGGGTCTTCTTCGCAATCTCCTGCTCAATGACATGCTGATCGAGTTGAGATTTGATCTCTCGAGGGGTGGGTAGGCGAAATGCTGGTGCGTAAGTGGTCTGCGAAGCGTCGAGGACATCGGAGATCCGGTCGACACAGTCGCTGCAGATGTGCGACATGGCTGTTTCCGACGCAACGAGTTGCCGGACCTCGTTGTGGGTTCTTCCGCAGAAGCTGCACCTCGGTGTCGCCACGGTCCGCTACCTTTCGTCCTGTGGAACCTTAGCGAGCCGTGAGACCTCTTTAGGGGAGACGACGTGGTCAATTAGACCATAGGCTACGGCCTCTTCAGGGGACATGAAGTTGTCCCGCTCCATGTCGTGCCGGAGCTTTTCCTTGGAGTGACCTGTGTGTTTGTGATAGATCTCCTCCATGATGTCGCGGAGGCTCAACACCTCTTGTGCCTGAACCTCGATGTCGGGGGTATTGCCCCTGAACCCGGCCGAACCCTGATGAATCATAATCCTGCTGTTCGGCAGGGCGACTCGGTGCCTGAGTTCTCCAGCCATAAGGATGATCGCTCCCATCGACATCGCGATGCCTACGCAGTTCGTATGGACCGGGGTCGAGATGTATTGCATAACGTCGTAGATGGCGAGTCCGGCGTAGACCTCCCCGCCTGGGCAGTTGATGAAGAGGTTGATGGGTTGCTCGCCCGATTGGGACTCGAGGAGGAGTAGCTGGGCCACGACAACGTTGGCGACATCGGGGGTGACCGGGGTGCCTAGAAAGATGATGCGCTCTTTAAGCAGGCGGCTGTAGACATCGTACGTTCGCTCGCCCCGTCCTGTCTGCTCAATGACATAGGGAACGAGAGTCATTCCGCCACCCCGAGCGGTGGGTCTCGCTGTGGATACATAGGTCCAGTATGGCCCCTCTCATCTGGTGGCACAGTTAGCGAGGTCACTGCATTACCGATTCCGGCAGTCCGCTCACTCAGTGACAATTGAGGATCTGGCGTCGACCTTCTCCTTCACCACGTCATTCAGTGTTCGGTTGCGAGCCATAAGGAAGCGGTAGTTGACCAGCCAAGCCTCTCCTCGGTCGCGCTTGAACCTAGCGACATCCTTACGCTCTTGGGCGGCGAGATGCTGCAGAGTTTGGTCGAACTCCTTGTCATCGATCTCCTTGCCCACGGACTCGTGCAGTTTTTCTAAGACTAAGTCGCGGCGGACCCCACTCTCAGCACGCTCAGTCAGGTTCTGGTCGAACTCCTCTCGCTTCCCATCTTCCTTAAGCGAGTCTAGGTACCCTTCGAGGGTAAGGTTGCGGCGGGCGAGATCTTCTGCTAGGCCTTCGAGCAGGCGGACCTTACGCCGGCTGATCAGACTGTGGGGGATCTCGAAGGGGGTCTCCGCTACGAGCTTCTCCACAAACTCCTCCCTCTGCATTTCGAAGGCCTCCTCGTCTGCTTGCGCCTGGATGCCCTCCCTGATCTGGACCGCCGCCGCCGCCCAACTCTCCAGACCGAGCGTCTTAGCGAAGTCGTCGTCGAGTTCCGGCAACTCCTTCTCCTTGACATCGATAACCTTCACCCTAAGGGTCATCTTCCCCTCTGCTTCGTCGGAGGAGCGCAGTGTGAGGTCGAGTTCGTCGCCGATGCTCCTGCCTAGGAGTTGCTCCACGAGTTCGTCGCTGGCCCTCTCGAGATCTATCGGCAGGGTTGAGCCGCTCCCATCGCCTGTGAGCGATTCGACCAGGACATAGTTCTTCGGGTCTATGGGCCGCTCTGCAGGGACCAGGGTTGCGTTCAGGGTTGCAAGCTGCTCGGCTGCCTGGTCGAATTCCTCGTCCGTGATCGTCCGGGTACCGGAGTCGATGGTGATCTCCCTTAGATCTGGGAGCTCGAGTGTCGGGTAGAGGTCGACTTCGACCTCGAAGACATAGCTTCTTCCCTCTGCAGGTGGTCCCGCATCGAAGTGGGCATGGATTGCGCTGAGTTCCAACTCCTTGACAGCCTTCGGGTAGCTTGCGTCGACGAGCGCCTCCCGCACCTCGTTTCCGAGCGCCTCCTCGCCGATGCGGCGGATGAGGACCCCGCGCGGGGCCTTGCCTGGGCGGAACCCCGGTACCCGGATCTGTCGGCTCAGCGTGTTCAAGACCGACCGATAGGTCCGGCTTACCTCGTCAGCGGGAATCGTGATGCGGAACCTCGCCTGTACAGTGGTCTTGTCGAGGAGCTCAGTTTCCATGGTCTCATTGTCTCCAGGTGCTGTACCGTCGGAGCGGCCAAAAAGGGCGACAAGGCAGACCTTGCCGCCCGAGTGGTGCGAGGAGCGGGACTTGAACCCGCACGGATAATCCACCAGATCCTAAGTCTGGCGCGTCTACCAATTCCGCCATCCTCGCAGGCAGGAGGCCCGTACTTGCTCCAGCCGGAGCCTCCAGATGCTGGGGTGGATGATGGGATTTGAACCCATGACTTCCGGAACCACAATCCGGCGCTCTAACCGACTGAGCTACATCCACCGGACTAGCGACTAAAGTGTAGCAGAATGTGGCTACTGTGGGAATACGTTGCCGTCACATCAGCACCACGCATTAGGGGACGACCTTGAATCGGCAAGGTGAAGGGCCCAGAATCCTGCAGACGAGGGGTCAGGTTCTGAACCTCTGAGAAGGGGTGGATTCTATTGCTTGTTTCCGGCCCCTTTGCACTTCACAAGAATGCCCCGCAATCGATATGTCGTTATTCTGAGGATTCATGGTTCGATCCGTCGGATCCACTCTTTGTGAGCAGTGCAAGTTCGAGTATCCTCGCCACGACCGTTGTACTCCCAGAGGCATTCGTTTTACCATGGCCGTGGCGTTTCGGAACATGCGCTGCCGTGCCCATAAAGCCCCACTAGGTTCCTCACAGAAGACGCGAGAAGGAAAAAACGATCCAGGGTCATAACCGATGAATTTCCGGTCGACCGTCGAGGTGCGATTGTGCTGCTTGAGAATGGGGGAGGATCAGGCTGTGACTGATCACGAGCGAGAGGTTCTGGCGGACGCATCCCTCGACGAGCCTTGGTCGCTGCTCGAAGCGTTTGCCGAGATCGTTCGCGAGCACCCGACCGAGGTCAACCGGGCCGCCGACCTGCTGGTCGGCCGGCTCGAGCGGCACGGCATCCCCGTGACCGTGTACGAGCCCGAACTGTACCTGAGCCTTCCTAAGGATGCCGAGGTGAGGGCTGCCGAGCGCAGCTTCCGCGCTAAGCCCCCCTCGGCCAGCGCCTCCGCCCCCGATGGGATCGAGGCTGAACTCTATTATGTCCCCGCCCAGTTCGCCCGCGGGGCTGAGGATGTCTTCGGCACCGTGAGCCGAGAAGCCCTTAGGGAGAGCGATATCTGCGGCAAGATCGTGCTGACCGAGGGCTTCGCCATGCCTGCCAATGTCTCCCAGTGCGAGGCTCTGGGGGCGGTGGCGCTGATTGCCATCAACCCGGGCCAGGATATCCACTGGGGCACCTGCACCACCATTTGGGGCATCCCCGACCTGCGGTCGCTGGAGCGTCGCCCCACGATCCCGGCGGTTGCCGTTAATAGGCCCGACGGGGAGGAGCTCAAGGCACTTGCCCGGGCTGGCGAGCGGGTCACGGTAACTACCCTGATGGAGGAAGGTTGGTTCTCCTCCAAGCTGCCGGTGGTGACGATCCCAGGCAGTGTCGAGCCGGAGAGGTTCGTCCTCCTGCATGGTCACTACGACTCTTGGGATATCGGCATCGGCGATAACGCCACCGGCGACGCCACCATGCTCGAGGTCGCCCGGGTGCTGTGGCGATACCGGAACGCGCTGAGGCGCTCGGTGAGGATCGCTTGGTGGCCGGGGCACTCAACCGGCCGCTATGCGGGTAGCACTTGGTTCAGCGACACTTTCGCTCTCGACTTGGAGGAGAACTGCGTTGCTCAGGTCAACTGCGACTCCCCCGGCTGCCGCTGGGCCACGGAGTATAAGAATGTCTCGCTGATGCCCGAGACTGAGGCGTTCGCAGCGCGAGTGATTCGCGACGTCAGTGGGCAGGCCCTGCATGCCGAGCGGCCACATCGGGCCGGAGACTACTCGTTCAACAACATAGGCATCAGCGGCTATTTCATGCTGCTGTCGACCATGCCTGATGATCTCCGGATCCAGAAGGGCTACTACGGCGTTGGGGGCTGCGGCGGCAATATCGCCTGGCACACTGAGAACGATCGGCTTAAAGTCGCGGACCGGGATGTCCTGCTCACGGATATTAAGATCTACCTGCTAGCCGTGCTTCGCAATGCTACAGCCGAGGTACTGCCCTTCGACTGGCGCGCTACCGCCCTAGAGCTTTCGGGAACTGTGGAGCGCTACCAGCGGGCCGCTGGCGAGCACTTCGACCTGAGTGCCACGCGCGCCGCCGTTGATGAACTGCGCGCCTCTTTAGAGGCGTTCTACGGTGCTGTCGAGTCCCGCGCTGTTGCTGCGGCTGACGCCAACGATGTCATCCTTGAGCTTGCCAGACTACTGGTGCCTGCCAACTACACCCGCGAACCCCGTTTCTGGCACGACCCCGCGCTCACCATTCCGCCGCTTCCCGATCTGTCGGTTGCAACTGAACTCGGACGCTACGGGGAGGGGGAACTCGGCTTTGCAACGACTGAACTTATGCGCGGCCAGAACCGCGTCGTCTCGACCCTTCGCCAGGCCCGCAGGCGGGTGGAGGGCGCCCTGCCCTAGGTTGCTCCAAAGGCGCTGTGGGCCGATGACAGGCTGCAAACCGCACAAGTGCGCCGTGCAGAAGAAGGGCACATATAAAGGCACCACCAATACCTCAAGTCGGATCAGGATTACAAGGGGTTCGAGTTCGCTAAGGAGCTAGTCCTAGTGCTGCCTAGCGTCTATCCGGCTTCAGAAGACGGGGAGGAGAGGGTTCGTGCATCTTCAAGGAGAACAGCATCACCGCATTGCACGACCACTGCTTCGTGGCGCCCGAGAATCTTGAGGACTACTGCGAGTTTCTCTGCCTGGGGTGCGACTGGACCGGCTATGAGGGCTTAGGTTCTCCAACCTCGACATGGTGACCGACGCGATGATGGAGGGCACCGCAATGACCCACCTCCAAAGCAGGCTGGAAGTGAGACGATATCGCCCTGCGGCTGAGCGACATCGCCCACCAGGATATGGTTGTCCTGGCGCTCACCACCGAGGGCCTCAAGCGCATCAAGGCCGGCGGACAGATCGACTTCGTGGCATCGCTTGAGTTGTCCACTATATATCGAGAACGGACTTGACCGCATCGACATCCTCGTGACCGCGCTTGGAGAGACAGCCCTGCTCACCGCCCGGATGCTGGCCCATCACTCCTCACAATTGATCCCTTTGAAGAGACCGTCCTGCTGGTGCGGGAGCAGGTTTACAATGCCGGTATACCCTCCTTCGCTGCCTCGGTCCGGTTGCTCGACCTACCGGTCAAGACCTTCCGCCAGAGGGGAGGGATCGATCCACGGTCGAGACGCTGATAAAGATCGGGTAGGCCTGCGTCGAGGAGAGTAGCGCCGAGCCAACGATCTTCAGCTGTGTCGGCATGTCGATGCTGGTCTCAGGATCTATTCCATAAGTCGCTAGTACTAGGCTTAGCGGAAGGCCCGCTGGGAAGAGGGCTGATGGGGGATTGGTGATGCCAAAGTGGATGCATGGTGGGTCTGTGAGAAGGCCAAGAATTAAGGAGGGATGTGCAAAATGAGGGAGTTCTTTAAAGACTTCGCGAAGTTCATCAATCGGGGCCACGTCATTGACCTTGCTGTCGCCGTTGTCATAGGCACTGCTTTCGGTGCCATCACCAAGTCGCTGGTCAATCACATCATTATGCCGCCTATCGGTCTGCTCCTAGGAGGCGTCGACTTCAGCGACCTCGGCATCGTCATGCGGGGCGCTGGCCAGTATGGTTCGGTCGCCGAGGCGGTCGAGGCGGGGGCACCTGTCTTGCAGTACGGGACCTTTGTCAACACTGTAATCAACTTCTTCATCATTGCCTTGGCCGTGTTTACCACTGTGCGGGCCTATAAAAATCTGCGTGCGCGGTTTGAGAAGGAAGAGCAAGAGGCCCCGGCGAAACCAGCGACACCCCCCAGGGAGCAGGTTCTGCTCGAAGAGATCCGTGACCTGCTAGCTCAGCAGCAATCAGGACCAAGTTGATAGCGAAAGCTCTCTTGGCGTTTGGCAAAATTGGGGCATTTGTGAAGAGTGGACACGCCCAGCTTTGGACTTAGGCCGATCACAGCAGCACTCGCTGCTGTCTGGCCAGTCGCCAGGCAGGGCTTTTGGCGTCCCTGACTTGGTGCACCAGGAAGGACTCGAACCCTCGACCTACCGCTTAGAAGGCGGCTGCTCTATCCAACTGAGCTACTGGTGCATAGGGTGGGTGCACGAGCGCCGGGTTAGGACCCGGCGCTCGTGCCGGCCTGGAGCGGGAGACGGGATTCGAACCCGCGACATACAGCTTGGAAGGCTGTCGCTCTACCAACTGAGCTACTCCCGCACACCTAGGCGGTTGGGGCGGTTCGATTCGAACCCGCGACCTGCTGCTCCCGAATGAGACTGTAGTGCTCAATCTGCTCAGTACCAAAGTGGGCCTTATCTCGCGTGCCCTAGTGCTATCAGCCCTGTTATGGTCGAGGTTTTGGTCAGAATCGGGAGTCACTTGGCAGGGCACATTCTATCCAGAGAGCATTGGCAACGCAAGCTGTAAGGCGGTGGATTGTAGCAGACGTATCTGATGCAGCCAGCAGATTCGCGGGCTCAATGTTGAATCGAGCCGTTATGGGACCCGCTCGGTGTCCAGCATCTTGATCAAAAGAGGGCTTTGTTATGAGATCGCCCACGTGTGCTTTTGTAGGAGCGTCACGAGGTTATCGAGATGGTGGGAAAGCGAGTCATCAAGCCAGTCACTTGATCTGGTCCATAGATTGGGCAGTTTTGCACGCTATATGACTATGTTATCGCTGAGGTGCTCACCGAACCTGAGTCCCGAGTCTGGAAGACCCACTCTCCGAAACAGTCTTTAGTGCAGTTGGTTTCCTCTTGGAGCAGTAGCGGTTCGGCCCTGGGGGACTTCAGCTTCCGGCAGGATAAGCTTATGACCCTTGTAGTCCAAAGCATGATGGTTGCTACTCTACTAGGGGCTTCATGTACCTCTCCCCTTTGCAGCGTTGTGCTAGAAGCTAGCCTCCTGCAGTCGCAAGTAGGCGTCTGTACCTCTGAGTTCGTCCCGGTCTTTGGCATAGTCCCAGGGGGTCTTGTCGTAACCGTCTTGTAGGTTGGCATCTGCGCCGGCATCCAGCAAGGTGGTGATGACGGCGGGGTTTGGATTGTGGGCGGCCGCAGTGTGTAGGGGGGTCGAGCGAAATCCGCCGAGAGCGAAGAGGTCCGCACCGGCCTCGAGCAATACAGCAATTACGGCAGGACTTTGATTACTCCCAGCCGCCTCATGCAGGGGAGTGTAAAGGAACTTATTTCGTGCATCCACATCCGCCCCTATTTCTAGCAGCAGGCTGGTGACAGCAGGGTTCTGGTTATTCTCTGCGGCATAGTGCAGAGGGGTGGCGCCGAAGTCGTCTAGGGTATTGACATCCGCACCAGCATCAATCAGGAGAGCGATTATGGCGGGGTTTTCGTTAAACCAAGCTGCCCAATGCAGAGGAGTGAGGTTAGAGGAGCTCCGCCCCATCACCTCCGCCCCCGCGTCTAGCAGGAGTGTGATGCTGGCGGGATCTTCGTTGAACCGGGCCACCCAGTGTAAGGGGGTGTAGCCATACCTGCCTCGCACGGTGGGGTCCGCCCCAGCTGCCAGGCAAGTGGTCACGACCTCCAGCGAAGCCGACCCAAAGAATTCCTTCGTCGTGTCCCAATCTGAGTTCCAGCCTCCACAGTCGTTTGCCAGTGTTTGAGACGCCACTAGGAGCAAGATACAGATAAGGAATCGCTTCATATCACAAATGGTAGCATGGAGTGGCTGGAGCGTAACTCCCCTCGCACCGCGCCAGGTGCGCCGGAGGTCTCCCAGTACACCTCATCCGCATCCGTTTCACGGCGGACCAAGGAAGCGGCTGATACACTCTTTGCCAAGCTCTCCGCAGGCGGCTTCCTGACCGCGCCGCTGTGGGATATGTTCTGAGGTGTCTACTTCGACTATGTGCACCGACAAATTTCCCGTTGACTGGATAGTCAACAGCTCCTTGGACTGGGGGAACCTGTGAGTGGATATAAGGCCCTCTGCGCAGCCGTCGCGTCGAAAGATGCAAACCGGCTCTCAGAGGCCATTTCTCGTTTCCCTGATGCGGTTGAACACTGGAAACCCATTATGGATGCCGCTTTCTTAGGACAGCCTGCGATGATCACCCTGCTGCTGGCCTCCGGTGCCGATCCCAACGTGGTCGCGCGCACAGCGGCTAAGCACACGCCGATCATTCGGATCTTAGAGCGTCACAAGACGATCCCTAGGCATGCCGGTCACTATGCGAGCCTTAAGACGCTCCTCGCCACGGGTGCCGACCCGAACCTCGTAGGGGGCCCCCACGGACTCCCACCTTTGGGCTACGCAGCTATGAGTGGTTCACAGCGATTTGTCGACCTGCTGACCGAGGCCGGAGCTAAGCCGGGCTTGCACGCGAGCGCAATGCTCTATGACATCACAAGGGTACGTTCCGGCATCCTTGTCGAGGGACCTGAATGCCCTGATAACAGGGGTCGAACCCTGCTCCACAGCTTCGCTTTCTCAGGGATGTGGAGAGCGGGAATTGACCGGCTGGAGAAGGCCTGCGCCACTCTCGACGTACTCCTTGCAGCGGGAGCGGACATAAACGCCACTCAAGAGATCAAAGACGGCAGCGAGGTCTTCATGGCCACCCCTCTCTGGCGCGCCCTCGGCTGGCAGGAGAACGAGATTGTCGGCCGGAGACTCCTCTTGGCAGGAGCAGATCCTAACCCGGCTGTGTTTGCGGTCACCTTCTCTGGTAAGGAAGCACTTTGCGAACTGCTCTTCGAGTTTGGTGCCGACTTTAACCAACGCTTCCACGGGCGCACGGTACTAATGGACCTGCTACACAGCAAGCGGCCGCGTTGCATAAGGTGGCTACTCGAACATGGTGCCGACCCGAATGCGGTCGACGAAGACGGCCTCACAGCCCTCCACTACGCGGCCCGTCAGGGGGTCAAGGCCGACTACCTCAAGCTCCTGATACAGTACGGTGCAGATCCCCACCAACTCGACTTCCAGGGAAACACTCCGCTTAGGTTGGCGCGGGCGAAGAAGCGGAGAAAGGCGGCAGAGTACTTGGCCAGCCTCGCCTAAGGGTTCTGTAACGTGCGAGATCTGTTATGTGGTCGGGGCGGCTGGATTCGAACCAGCGACCCCCTGCTCCCAAAGCAGGTGCGCTACCAGGCTGCGCTACGCCCCGTTCCTGACCGGCAAAGGCGATACGAAGTATACAGAAAAGGCCGTCCAGCAACAAGCGGGAAGCAGAGGCCGTTACCCGGCTAGGAGGGCGAGGGCTCGGCGACACCAAGCCCGCACCTCTTGGGTAAGGGGGAGGGTCTCAACGGCTTCGATATCGTACCAGCCGGTCTCCGCATCGGCCACGGGGATCTCCCCACCATAGGGCTCCACCGGTCGGCCAAAGTAGATCAGGTCGATGTGTTCGTGTTCCGGTCCGATCCGTTCAAGCTGGATCCCCTCGGGTCGGATGAGTTGCTTGGGTTCGTCGACCGGCAGGGCCCTGTCGCCCGAGAGTTGTACCCGAATCCCCGACTCCTCGAAGGCCTCGCGCACGGCGGCCTCGTCCGGGAGTTCGTCTGGTTCGATGTGTCCACCTACGGGGAGCCACTTGCCGAGCTTCGGGTGGTGATGAAGGAGGACGCTGTCGCACCAGACGACGAAAACTGCAACTGCGAAGTCCCTCGAGAGCCGCACCTTCAGGAGGCTATCACCAGGGGAATCGATTCCAAGCTGCTCCCGATGACGCTGCCATAAAGCGTGTGCGGCGTGGCCTGCTCGATCTTAACACTGTGCAGGCCGAGCCGGGTCACCTGTCCCTTCGGGATCAGCACAGTGTGGTTCTGGTCCGAGTGTCCAGCGACGAATTCCCCATTGCGGGCAGGTTCCCTGACAAGAACGCGAAGTTCTCGGCCCACGTAGGTCCTGTTGCTCCTTAACGACCAACTTTTCTGTCGCTCAATCAACCGCTGCAGCCTCTCCGTCTTGACAGCCTTCGGCATGTCGTCAAAGTGCTTGTGTGCTGGCGTTCCGGGCCTAGCGCTGTAGAGGAACATGTAGGCATGGTCGTAGCGGACCTCGTTGTACAGACTCAGGGTCGCCTCAAAGTCCTCGTTCGTCTCGCCGGGAAATCCGACGATGATGTCGGTCGACAGGATCACATCGCTGATCTTCTCCCGGATCTCGCGGACGATCGAGAGGTACCTGTCTCGCCGGTACTCTCTGGCCATCCGTCTGAGGATCTTATCGCTCCCCGACTGGACGGGCAGGTGGATATAGTTGCAGATGTTCTCAGTCTCGGCGATGATGTCGATTATGTCCGAGGTGAAATTCATCGGGTGGCTGGTGGTGAACTTCACCCTAGGGATTCCAGTGTCGGAGACCTCTTTGAGGAGCTCCGCGAAGGAGGGCAGGGAAGGGTCGTCCAAGCCGTAGCTGTTGACGTTCTGGCCGAGTAGGTAGATCTCTTGGACGCCAGCATCACACATCGCCTCAGCCTCCTTGAGGATCGCTTCCACTGGCCTCGACACCTCGGGCCCCCTGGTGGTCGGCACGATGCAGTAGGTGCAGTGGTGGTTGCAACCACGCATGATAGTTAGGAATCCGGTCAGCCCGTTGGGGGCGGGGGGGCGGTAGTTGGCGAGCCCCTCTTCGAACGACAGATTGCGGTAGCGCCGGCCTTCCTCAAGTGCAGCGACCGCCGGCAGGATGTCGGTTACCGCGCCTGGGCCTAGCAGAATGTCGACCTCGAACTTCTCTGCGATCGCTTGGCCCTCCTCGAGCTGGGCGAGGCAGCCTATGAGGGCCACAGCAAGATCCCTCCCCGAACGCCTCTCTTTGCGCAGTTCGCCGAGCAGGGAGACAACCTTTTCGACGGGTTTTCCGCGGACGGCGCAGGTATTAAGGATGATGAGTTCGGCGTCCTGCGGGTAGTCTACGAGTTGGTGGCCACTGGCGACGAGTTCCGACTGGATAGAGTGAGTGTCGTACTCGTTCATCTGACACCCGTAGGTGATCACATGTGCTCGAATGGTTTCGCACCTCCTCTCGACCCAGGCTGTGGTCGCAGGACGGCTTAGTACCATACCGCGTTGGGGCAGCGAGCGCAAAACTCACTACAGTGAGACCGGGACCCGGGAGCATCAGCTTATGAAGGAATCTCCGCTCGAGCGGGATGGGGGAGAGCCATGCGGCGACTTTTGGGATCAGAGTGGCCATCCGAGTGACCAGAAGATCAGAGCCTACGGAGTATTGATGCTGCTCTTTCAGGGGTGAGGTCTCGTAGGCCCTCTGTTAACATCTCAGAGGCCGACCAGAATTTCCTTATGGATGCAGACCTGAGTAGTGGTGGGAAGATGTGCGTATGCGTTTGCCAAAAGTCCAGGCTGTCTGCTAGGTATGGAGCCCCGTGCCATCCCATTGCGTATGGGAAGGAAACGTTGAACAGTTTGTCGTACTTCTTGAGCAATTTACTGAGCATCTGGACATACTCATTGAGTTCCACTTCACAAAGCTGTTCAAACCGAGGGATATGCCGTTTCGTGGGGATTATCAACACTTCGAACGGCCACAGGGCCCAAAAGGGAACGACAGCCAACCAACTGTTGTTGAATAGGACCACCCTCTCCTGAAAGCTAGATTCGAGACGTGCATAATCAAGCAACATTACAGAGCCACGATCCAGGAAGTAGGCTTTCTGATTGACGTGTTCCGCCCAAAGTATAGAGGGAACATAGCTGGTTGCCCAAATCGCAAAGTGAGGATGCGGTTGCGATGAGCCCATTATCTTCCCTTTGTTCTCAAATATTTGCGCCCAACGATAGTGTTGGGCCAGTTCCACCTGCTGTGCCGTGAGGACGCGAAACAAGTCATTGAGTTCTCTGATCGTAAGATCTGCCAGCGTAAGATCGTGTCGGGCCGTGAAGCAAACGACTCTGCATACGCCGGTGACAGGTTCTATTTTCAGCAAGGCATCATAAGGGCCCACATTCCGCACCCCCTGTTGATCAGCTAGGTATTTTTGATGTATGGCCACAGCAGAGGTGTCAGAGCTACGGATCGAGGACCTTGATCACCTCGGCATCATTGCCGGTGTGATCGACCGAATTGGCCTGGTGGAGGGGGTTAACGACCGGCTCGGCACCAGCCCGGATGAGATCATCACCACGGGCCAGATTCTCAAAGCGATGATCCTAAACGGCCAAGGACGGACTCTTCGGGTCGGATTCGTCA
>MKWU01000144.1_pt1 | contig 128980 bp, 108 predicted proteins | sample 809101 | NCBI WGS metagenome assembly MKWU01 (sample SAMN05860141, study PRJNA318959) | sponge metagenome | host: Aplysina aerophoba | place: Slovenia: Piran, Adriatic Sea, Gulf of Piran | collected 2013-05-07
GCGGTAACCTTCTTTTGACGGTGGCCCTGGTTACGGTCATATCCGTGATCATCGGCATGGGCAGCAGCACGACGGGCTCCTACATCATCCTTGCCGTGGTCGCGGCCCCAGCCCTGGTGCAACTCGGTGTGCCGGAGGTGCCGGCCCATCTGGTGGTTTTCTACGCGGCCTGCCTGTCGAATATCACGCCGCCGGTCTGCGTCTCTGCCTTCGCGGGCGCGGCCATTGCCGGCGCGGATCCGATGAAGACCGGTTTCGCGGCCTTGAAGTTCGGCACCACCCTGATGCTGATCCCGTTCAGTTTCGTCTATGTCCCGGAACTGCTGCTGCTAGGCACGGCGCTGGAAATCGCCGCGGCCGCGATCAGCTACCTGCTGGGCTACGCGGCGCTCGCCGTCGCCATTCAGGGCGTCGACTACCTGGCGGGCACCGTCGAACCGTGGCGCAAGACGGTGTTCCTGGCCGCGGCGGCGTGCTTCCTCTTGCCGATGATCTGGTGGCTGAAGGTGGCAGGCGTGGCCCTGCTCGCCGCCGCGTGGGGCCTGCGCGCCCTGGTGCCTGGTCGGACGTAAGGCAACCCGCGCCCCATGCGACCGGGTTTGCCTTTGGGAAGATCGCCGCGAGATGGCGGTAGGGTCTTCGCTTGAATTGGCACCGGCTGCTGGCTATAAATTCCCGCCAAAGGAGAACATGTATCCATGTCCGATCGTACACTCTATGACAAGGTCTGGGACTCCCACGCGGTGACCACGCTGCCCACCGGGCAGACCCAGCTCTTCATCGGCCTGCACCTGGTCCACGAGGTGACCACGCCGCAGGCTTTCGACATGTTGAGGGAGCGCGGCCTTCCCATCGCCTATCCCGAGCGCACCTTCTCCACGGTCGATCACGTGGTCCCGACGGACATGCGTGTCCGGCCCTTTCTCGACGAACAGGCCGAGGCGATGACCGCCGCGCTGGAAAGGAACGTCCGGGAATTCGGCATCGAATTCTACGGCCTCGACAGCGACCGGCAGGGCATCGTCCACGTCATCGGCCCGCAGTTGGGCCTCACCCAGCCGGGGATGACGCTGGCGTGCGGCGACAGCCACACGAGCACCCACGGGGCGTTCGGCACCCTGGCCTTCGGCATCGGCACCAGCCAGGTGCGCGACGTGCTCGCCACGCAGACCCTGGCCATGGACCGTCTCCAGGTGCGGCGCATCAACGTCAACGGCAAGCTCCCCCTGGGAGTGCATGCCAAGGACGTCATCCTCACCATCATCCGGCAGCTCGGCGTCGGCGGCGGCAAGGGCTACGCGTACGAGTACGGCGGCGACGTGCTCGACCGGATGAACATGGACGAGCGCATGACCGTGTGCAACATGAGCATCGAGGGCGGCGCGCTCGTGGGTTACGTCAATCCCGATCAGACCACGTACGATTACGTCCTGGGCCGGCCGTTCGCCCCCAAGGGCGAGTCCTTCGACCGCGCGGTGGCCTATTGGCGCTCCATGGCGTCGGACCCGGACGCGAGCTACGACGATGTCGTGGACATCGACGGCTCGGCCATCGAGCCCACGGTCACCTGGGGCATCAATCCCGGTCAGGCGTTGGGCGTGCTGGAGAACCTGCCGCGCCCCGAGGAGTTGACCGACCCCAAGAGCGTGGAGAAGGCCTACACGCACATGGGTTGGGAGCCGGGCGCGCCGATACTCGGCACTCCCATCGACGTGGCGTTCATCGGTTCGTGCACCAATTCGCGGCTCTCGGACCTGATCGCCGCGGCGCGGGTCGCCGAGGGGCGGAGGGTGGCCGACGGGGTCAAGGCCCTGGTGGTGCCGGGCTCCGCCGACGTCAAGAAGCAGGCCGAGGCCGCGGGCCTCGACCGGGTCTTCACCGAAGCGGGGTTTCAGTGGCGCGAGGCCGGCTGTTCCATGTGCCTGGCCATGAACCCGGACAAGCTCAGCGGCCGGGAGGTGTGCGCCTCTTCGTCCAACCGCAACTTCATCGGGCGCCAGGGGAGCCCGGGAGGGCGCACCCTGCTGATGAGCCCCGCCATGGTGGCCGCCGCCGCCTTGAACGGCAAGGTCGTGGACGTGCGCCAGTACAACTGATCAACGGAACGAGGTCATCATGAACGAGATCAAGCAGGTAGGCGGCAGGGCCGTGGTGGTGCGGGGCCCGGACATCGACACCGACCGCATCGTCCCGGCCCGCTACCTCAAGGAAATCACTTTCAACCGGATGGGCGAGTACCCGTTCTTCGATGAGCGCTACGACGCCGACGGCAACACCGTCGACCACCCGTTCAACGAGGAACGCTTCCAGGGCGCCGAGGTGCTGGTGGTGAACCGCAACTTCGGCTGCGGGTCGTCGCGCGAGCACGCGCCCCAGGCGCTGTACCGGTGGGGCATCCGCGTCGTCATCGGCGAGTCCTTCGGCCCCATCTTCGCCGGCAGCAGCGTGCTGCTGGGCATGCCCACGGTGATGGCGTCGCCCGAGGACGTCGGCAAGCTCATGGCGCTGGTGGAGAGCGACCCCACGGCGGAGCTCACGGTGGACCTGGAAGCCCGCAAGGTGCGGTTGCCCGACGGCAGCGACATCGACCTCGACATCAGCGAAGGCCACCGCAACGCCCTCACCACGGGGACATGGGACTCCACCGCGCTGCTGCTCGACAACATGGACGAGGTCGCGAAAACCTCCGACAAGCTGCCCTACACCAGCGACTTCGAGGGGCCGGCGCCACTTTAGGTTGCCTAGCTCTCCACCTGCGGCATCACCTTCTCCACGAACGTGTCCAGTTGACGCAGGTCGGAGATGGCGAGGCCGATGATCAGGGTCTGCAGGCCGCCGGCGAAGATGCGGTTGATGCCGTCGGCGCAGGCGTCGGCGCTGCCCACGAGCATGTACTTCTCCACGTCCATGCGCACCTTGCCATAGTAGCGGATGAGGTAGTTCTCGCACGCCTCCACAGCCTTGCTCTTGTCGTCGTCGATGGCGATGAAGGTGAGGCCGGCCTTCTCGATGTCGTCGGGGTTGCGCCCGGCGGCGCGGGCGTGGCCGCTGATCTTCTCCCACACCGCGTCGAAGTTGTGCACGGCGTTGCTGCCGCAGATGTAGCCGTCGGCGTACCGGCCCACGCGCTTCAGGACCGGCTCGGCGCCGCCGCCCATCCACACGGGGGGGTGCGGCGACTGCACGGTGTCGGGGCCGAAGCGCGTGCTGTGGAGGTCGAAGAAGCGGCCGTGATGCTCCACTTCCTCCTCGGTCCACAGGCGCTTCATGAGCTTGAGGGATTCTTCCGCCCGGCTGCCGCGGTGCTCCCACGGCACCTCCACCGAGGTGAAGTCGTTCTCGCGGCTGCCGAAGCCGATTCCCAGGGTCACGCGGCCGTTGGACAGGAAGTCGAGGGTGGCCACGGTCTTGGCCAGGAGCGCGGGGTGGCGCAGCGCCGACAACAGCACCGAGGTGCCCAGCCGGACGCGCTCCGTGGCGCCGGCCGCGGCCGCGAGCACGGTCAGGGCTTCCAGGTTGTCGTAGGCGATGCGATCGATGGTCCAGAACGAATGCAGGCCGCCCTCGTCGCACTTCCGCGCCATGGCGGTGACGAAGCCGGCGTCGATCTGCGGCGCCGCGTTGACGAAGCACATGCCGATGTTTCCCATGGTGACGATCCTTTCCGGGTGTTGTGTCCCGCGCGAAAATTTCGTTTATAAGAACGCAGGTTCCTGGTTGCGCGCGTCCGCGTGATGGGACAGTCGGGACAGGCGCGGCGCGTCCTCGGCCAGCCGAGTGGCGGCAGCTAACGGAGGTTAATCGGTTTCCCTTGATCCCGCAACGGGGGCGTCGGCGCCCGTGTAACCGTGCGTTGGCCTGCCACAGCCTTGACAGTCCCCCTGGACCTCGATATATCCCTGTGGATTTCGTAAGGGGCAGAAGGGTCTCGTAAGGAGCAGAAGGGAGTTCCTATGTGGGAAGCCGCCACCGTGGCATTTGAGAACCTCCTGGTTCCGACCCGGCTGGGGTATCTGTTCATCGGGGTGTTCATGGGCCTCGCCTTGGGCGCCATTCCTGGCCTCGGTGGCCTTGTGGGCCTTGCCATCCTCCTGCCCTTCACGTTCGACATGGACTCCTTCGAGGCGTTCGCCATCATGATCGGCCTGATCTCGGTGACGAGCACTTCGGACACCATCCCCTCGGTTCTCTTCGGCGTTCCCGGCACCTCGGCGTCCCAGGCCACCATCCTCGACGGCCATCCCATGGCCAAGAAGGGTGAAGCCGGGCGCGCCTTCGGCGCCGCTTACATGGCGTCGCTGATCGGTGGCGTGTTCGGCTCGCTGGTGCTGGCGCTGTCGATCCCGGTGCTGCGCCCCATCGTGCTCGCGTTCGGCTCGCCCGAGTTCTTCATGCTGGGTTTCCTGGGCATCTCCATGGTGGCGGTGCTGAGCGGCAACGCGCCCGTGAAGGGGCTCATCGCCGGCGCCCTGGGCCTGTGCGTCGGCATGGTGGGGATGGACCCGCAGACCGGCGTGCTCCGTTGGGTCTTCGGGCAGCTCTATCTCTGGGACGGCGTGCCGCTGGTGCCGGTGGCCCTGGGCATCTTCGCCATCCCCGAGATCGTCGATCTGACCATACGGGGGACACGCATCGCCGACGTGCCCAAGGAGCGGCTCGTGGGGGTGCTCTCGGGAATCCGCGACACCTTCCGCAACTGGTTCCTGGTGCTGCGCTGCGGCGTGGTGGGGGTGTTCGTCGGCGCCATTCCGGGACTGGGTGCGTCGGTGGTGGACTGGTTCGCCTACGGCCACGCCATCCAGACGGAGAAGGGTGCCAACGAGACCTTCGGCACCGGTGACGTGCGCGGCGTGCTGGCGCCGGAGGCCGCCAACAACGCCAAGGAGGGCGGGGCGCTGATCCCCACCATCGCCTTCGGCGTGCCCGGCAGCGCGTCCATGGCGCTGTTGCTCGGGGCCATGACCATCCAGGGACTGACCCCCGGCTCCGCCATGCTCACCAAGGACCTGGCGGTCACCTACACGATGATCTGGAGCCTCGCTGTCGCCAACATCTTCGGCACGATCCTGTGCATGCTGTTGACCAACACCCTGGCGAAGATCGCCATGGTGCGGATCAACCTGTTGACGCCGCTAGTGGTGGTGATCGTCTTCCTGGCGTCGTTCCAGGCCACCCGGCACTACGGCGATCTGTGGTCGCTCCTGTTCTTCTCGCTGCTGGGCTGGCTCATGAAGCGGTTCGGCTGGCCGCGGCCGCCGCTGATCCTCGGGCTTGTCCTGAGCGGCATCATCGAGAACTACCTCTTCATCTCCGTCAGCCGTTACGGCGCGGCGTGGATGACGCGCCCCATCGTGATGATCGTGGCGGTGCTCATCGCCATCAGCCTGTATTACGGCGTGCGCAACGCGCGCAAGCAACGCGAGTTGCAGCAGAAGCGCGACGCGCAGGTGGATCACGAGAAGAGCGGGGATACCGATGAAGCTTAAGGCCAACCCGGGCGCGCTGTTCACCGTCTTGGTCCTCCTCCTGATGGTGGGTCTGGTGATGACCGCCAAGCAGTGGCAGTTCCAGGCGCGGCTGTTCCCCTGGAGCATCGGCATCCCCACCATGCTGCTGTGTTTCCTGCAACTGGGCATGGACATCTTCCGCAACAGGGACGGGGACGAGGACCTGGCCGGGGTGATGGACCTGCCGGTGGACCGCAGCGTGCCGGTGGCCGTGGTGATCCAGCGCGCGGTCAACATCTTCTCGTGGATCTTCGGCCTCTACGCCTGCATCTGGATCATCGGTTTCATCCTGAGCGTGCCGCTCTTCCTGCTCCTCTACCTGCGCATTCAGGCGAACGAGTCGTGGAAGGTAGCCATCGCTTACATGGTGGTGATGATGGTGTTCATGGTCGGGGTGTTCGAGATGGTGCTGCACATCCCCTGGCCGCCGGGGTTGATCGACGGCCCTCAGGCGTTTATTCTGGGACTGGTCGAGCATTATCTTTCGAGTCTGATCCCCATCTGACGGAGGACCGTCAAAGTTCGGTGGGGGGGGACTCTTGACAATTGCCGCGCGGTTTACGTATAAAAAGGCCGTCTGGATCAGCGGAGCAAATAACCAAAGGGAGGTAGCATATGGTTACGAAGAGGTTAGTCAGTCTGGCCGCGGTTTTGGGTGCGTTGTTCCTGCTGTCGTCTTTCGCGATGGCGATGGACGCGAAGCTCATGCTGGAGCCGAACAAGGTGTCCAAGAAGACCGCGGTCTCGGTTACCGCGTCCGGCCTCAAGGCGGGACAGGAAGTCGGCCTGCGGCTGATCATGGGCGGCGTTCTGTCCGACGTGAGCTTCCTGGCGAAGCCCAACATCGAGAAGGCCGACGACAAGGGGATGGTGAAGTCCAAGTGGACCATCAACCGTGAACTGCGCGTCTTGAGCAACGGCGACCACGAGATCATGCTGGTGGACGCGGACGGCAACACGCTGGCCAAGACGATGCTGACGGTGGCGAAGCCCGCGAAGAAGAAGAAATAGCTTGCTTGGCGAAGAGAGCGTCACCGGACTCCGCGCCGGTGACACTCTCGAAGCGGGCGGGTTCCGCGAGGGACCGCCGTCAATTGGAAACGGGCTGAGGATTTCTAGGGAACTGAAGTCCTCGGCCCGTTTTCGTTTGGCGACACATCGTTTGGATGCAGACTCCCACACGTGAGGAGGTAAACGGATCATGAAGAGACGGACACGAGCGGGCTGGAGTGCATTGGCTTTTCTTGTCCTCTTCGCCGGGTTGGCGACGACGGCGCAGGCGAAGAACATCAGAATCCTGATCGGTTATCCCCCGGGCGGCGGCCACGACCTCGAGGCGCGGGTCATGGGGCGGCATCTCGGGCAGTACCTTCCCGACAACCCCAAGATCATCGTCCAGAACATGCCGGGCGCGGGTGGCATGATCATGGCCTCGTACGCCTACAACCGGGCCAAGGCGGACGGCTTCACCATCGGCCTGTTCGGCTCCAGCCACGGACTCCAGGCGCTGGTCGCTCCGCCGCACATGGTCAAGTTCGACGTCTCCAAGATGCCGATCATCTGGTCCGTGGCCGGCGTTCAAGTTCACTTGACCCGCGACTTTCTCGGCGCGAAGAACGCCGATGATCTCCTGAACAAGGTGGACCGCTCGAAGATCGTCGTGGCCGGCCGCTCCAAGCAGGGCTCCTCGTGCCTGCGCGGACAGTTGGCCCTGCGGCTCCTTGGCATCGAGAAGTACACGGCCGTGTGCGCCTACGGGGGAACCTCACCCATCCGGGCCGCCACGGAACGGGGCGAAGTGAGCTACTTCGTGGCCAGCGACGCCCACTTCGTCGGGGGCGGCGCCTTCGTGGACCTGCACAAGCGCGGCCTGGTGTACCGCATGTACCAGAGCGGCATCCTCAAGGGTGATGGAAGCATCGTGCGGTCCGAGACGGTCCAGGGCGATGTCCCGACGCTTCACGAGGTGTACAAGAAGGTCCACGGTAAAGAGCCTTCCGGGCCCGATTGGGAGGCGTGGCGTGCCATCGGGCTTGGCATCTCGAATCTCACGCGTACCCTGGTCTTGCCTCCGGGCACTCCCGCGGCCAAGGTGGCCGAGCTCCGGACCGCCATCGGCAAGATGGCCAAGAACCCGGGTTTCGTGAAGGACTGGGAGCGGGTTTTCGGCCAGAAGCTCGCCCCGGTGATCGTGTCGCCGGAAGACGCCAGCAAGATCCGCGACGAGACCATGGCGCCCGCCGAGTGGCAGGACCATCTCCGCAAGTTCGTCGGCGCCAAGTAGGCGCGTGGGGAATGCGGGGGGCGGGGATGGGATCCCCGCCCCGTCGCGAACAGGAGGTTTCTCATGAGCAGACGCAGCGTTTTCGTGTTACTGGCGTTCTGCGCCATGTGGTTGATGCTGGCGCAGGGGGCGCACGCCTTCACCGAGGGCAAGCGCATCCAGATACTCTCGGGCTATTCGCCCGGCGGTGGGCACGACACCGAAGGCCGGCTCATCGCCCGCTGGATCGGCAAGTACCTTCCGGGCATGCCCTCGAACGTCATCAAGGTCAACATGCCCGGCGCGGCCGGTCTCATCCACGGCGCCTACATGGGCAACAAGGCCAAGAAGGACGGCCTGACCTGGTCCATCATGGGCACGTCCCACTTGGGAAGCCAGGCCCTCAACGATCCCAAACCCAACTACGACCTGACCAAGATGCCGGCGATTTTCGGCACCAGCGGCGCGTCCGCGGCCATCGTCCGGGATTTCCTCGGCATCAAGACCGGCGCCGAGCTCGCCAAGCTCGATCCCAAGAAGATCGCGGTCTCCGGGCGCTCCATTACCGGACCGTCCTTCCTGAACGACGTCATCGGCCTCGACCTTCTGGGTATCGAGGGCTACAGCTACGCCGTGGGCTACCCGGGCACCGCCCAGATGGCGCTGGCCTTTCTGTCCGGCGAGGTCTCGTACGTCGGCGGCACCGGGCTGCACCACGTGCTCGGAGTCAGCGGACGGTATTACGGGCCGGTCAAGGAGGGCAAGGCCATCGTGCTGTGGCAAGGTGGGGTGTTGACTCCGGAGGGCAAGGTTATCCGCTCGCCGGGTACGGACATCCCGACTTTCGCCGAGGTCTACAAGCAGGTGAAGGGCGAGGATCCGTCGGGTCCGGCGTGGGAAGCCTACAAGCTCACGGGTCCCACCATGCGGACCCTGAACCGTACGCTGGTGGTGCCTCCGGGCACGCCCGCGGACCGGGTCGAGGCCATTCGGGCCGCCTTCGACAAGATGTACTCCGACCCGGCGTACATCAAGGAGTGGGAGAGGATCTTCGGACTGAAGCTGGACTACTTCCGCGGTGCGGACGTGGACAAGGTGGTCAAGCTCATGCTCAACCCTTCCCCTGGATGGGATTACCTCAAGAACGAGTACATCCCCGCGCTCCAGGCTCGGAAGAAGTAGTAGACCGGTCACGTAAACCAGCCCATGCAGCCCGGCGCAATCCACGCGCCGGGCTGCATGATTTCCGAACCGACGGGACACCCTACAGTCCATGAAAAAAGACATTCGCACATGGATCGACCAGTTGCGCGGCGCCGGTGTGCTCGACATTATCTCCAAACCGGTGGATCCGCGCACCCAGATGGGCGCCCTCCTGTGGCAGTCGCGCGAACGCGCGCTCTTGTTCGACAACCTCGCGGGGTACCCGGGCTGGCGCTGTCTCGGCCAGGCGCCGGGGGACGTGCGGCTGGCGCCGCTGGCCTTCGGCTGCGACCGCAACGAGATGGTGCCCGAGTTCGTCCGGCGCACCCAGGAACCCGGCACCACCCGGCTGGTGTCGTCCGGTCCGGTCAAGGAGCGCATCCTCAAGGGCGACGAGGTGGACATCACGAAGCTGCCGATCCACCAGTGCGGCATCCGGGACGGCGGCCCCTTCATCTCCGCCGGGCTCATGATCTCCAAGGACCCGGACACCGGCAACCGCAACCTGAGCTTCCACCGCCTCCAGATGAAGGGCCCGCGCAAGACCGGCATCCTGCTCTACCCGCGCCACGGCTGGACCAACTACCAGAAGCACGAATCCAAGGGCGAGAGCATGCCCGTGGCCTTCATGATCGGCCACCACCCCATGTATTACTTCGCCGCCGCCACCTCCACGGACTACGGCCGCGACGAGCTCACCATAGCCTCGGGGCTGCTGGAGGAAGAGGTGGACATGGTGAAGTGCGAGACCCTCGACATGGAGGTGCCGGCCCAGGCCGAGGTGGTGCTGGAAGGGGAGATCCTGCCCCACGTGCGCGAGGAGGAAGGCCCCTTCAGCGAGTTCCAGGACTACTACCTCGCCGGGGCGGGGCAGAACCCGGTGTTCCAGGTCAACGCCATCACCATGCGCGGCGACGCCATCTTCAAGAACATCCAGAACGGCGCCGAGGTGGAGGGCTGCGTGTACCACAAGGTGCCCATGTCGGCGCAGATCCTGCGGCGCATCCGCGGCGTGGGCGGCGGCGCCCAGGTGAAGAACGTGCTGGCGCTGCCGGGCATCTTCGGCATCGTCGTGCAGATGAACGCCCGCTACTACGGCGAGGCGCGCAACGTCCTGATGGCCGCCCTGTCGAGCGAGTACCAGCATCCCAAGGTGGCCATCGCCGTGGACGAGGACGTGGACATCTTCAACTACGCGGACGTGCTGTGGGCCATCTCCACGCGCGTCAACCCGGCGGAGGACATCATCACCATCCCCGGCGCCAAGATCCACGCCATGGACCCTTCGTGCCAGGAGGTGGGCAAGCCCGGAGCACCCGGCTGGCACCGGGTCGGCGGCAAGGTGATGATCGACGCCACCAAGCCGCCCGAGTGCGACCCGGCGCGGCGCTTCGAGTTCGAACGCCTGCAGCCCATGGGCGCCGGCAAGGTGCGGCTGGAGGATTTCCTCTAGCCGCGTGTCCGGGTGGCGGGCGCACGCGCTCACCACCATGGCCAGAGAATCGCGTAGGGGCCACCCGCGGTCGCCCGTGCCCGCATTCACCACCATGGCCAGAAGAAGGAGCCGAAATTGAGCGACGTGGCAATCATCACCGGTGGCGCCAACGGCATCGGCCGTTGCGTCGCGTTGCGGTTCGCCCGGGAGGGCATCGCCGTCGCCATCGCCGACGCCGACCGTGAGAGCGCGTCAGGAGTCGTGGAAGAGCTGACGGCGGCGGGAGCGCAGGCGCGCGCCTACGGCGTCGACGTGACCCGTGCCGCGGAGATCAAGGATGTTGTGGCGCGGGTGCGCCAGGACCTCGGACCCGTCGGCATCCTCTGCAACCTTGCCGGCGGCACCATCCACACGAAGGCCGTGGAGGACCTCTCCTGGGCCGAGTGGCGCGAAGTGCTGGACGTGAACCTGAAGGGCACGTTCCTCTTCTGCCGCGAGGTGGCGCCCAGCATGATGGAGCAACGGCGCGGCCGCATCGTCAACACCGCTTCCAACTACGGCCTCACCGGCTGTGCCCTGCGTACCCCGTACTCTGCCGCCAAGGCGGGCGTCCTAGGCTTCACCAAGTCCCTGGCCCAGGAACTGGCCCCCTACGGCGTCCTCGTCAACGCCGTCGCCCCCGGCCCCACGGACACCCCGCGCGTCCTGGCCAAGGCCGCGCCGGGCTCGCGCGAGGCCTGGAAGCCGCTCATCCCCATGGGCCGCACCGGCCAGCCCGAGGACATCGCCGAAGGCTTCTACTTCCTCGTAGGCCCCCAGAACACCTACATCACCGGCTACACGCTCAACGTCAACGGCGGCGTGGTGATGAACTGAAGCCGGACCCGCACTATCCAAAGCAAGATTGCTTGTCCACATACGAACTTTTTCGTAAGTTCGTATGTGCCATGCCGAGAGTCCTCGCCACGTGGATGGTGCGCACCGATCCGCGCGCACCTACCGCCGTAGTCACACATACCCAGTAGAGAAGGGAACCAGAGAGCGGCCCACAGTACGAATTGCGGCAACTTGACACAGTGAATGACGCAGAGCAGGCGCGAGAATGCTGACCAGACTCACCATAAGAAACTTCAAGCGCTTCGCCGAAGTCCCAATCGAGCTTGGTAGCCCGGTGGTTTTCATCGGCCCGAACAACTCGGGCAAGACTTCGGCCATGCAGGCCCTGGCCCTCTGGGACGTTGGGCTCCGGCGCTGGAACGAGAAACGCTCCGGCAAGAGCACACCGGAGAAACGCCCAGGGGTCACCGTCAGCCGTCGCGACTTGGTCGCTATCCCTATTCCTGACGCGAACCTCCTCTGGAGGGATCTTCATGTGCGGGATGTCCAGAAGGTCGACGGCAAACCGCGGACCAGCAATATCCGCATCGATATCGTCGTCGAGGGATTGAGCAACGACCAGGCTTGGGCCTGCGGACTGGAGTTCGACTACGCCAACGAGGAGTCATTTTACTGTCGGCCGCTCCGTCTATCGGACGGCAAGACGCCGGAGCGCATGCCGGTCCCGGAGGAAGCCGCACACGCACGGGTCGCTTTCTTGCCACCGATGTCGGGACTGGCGGCTACGGAGACTCGGCTCGATGCGGGTGCCGTGGACGTCCGAATAGGAGAAGGGCGTACGGCGGAGGTACTGCGTAACCTCTGCTTCCATGTCCATGGGGAACAGCCGGAACACTGGCAACGGCTGGTGAAGCAGATTGAGGGTCTGTTCGGCACGGTGGTGGACCCGCCCCGCTATGTGGCGGAGCGTGGGGAGATCGTGATGAGCTATCGTGAGCGGGGGACGAGGCTCGACTTGTCTTCAGCAGGACGCGGTCTTCAGCAGACGCTGCTCCTTCTGGCGTACATGTATGCCAACCCTGGATCGGTCTTGCTTCTGGACGAGCCGGATGCGCATCTGGAGATTCTGCGCCAACGGCAGACCTACCGCCTGCTCACCGATGTCGCTCGTGACAGCGGAAGTCAAATTATCGCTGCGAGCCACTCGGAGGTCCTGCTCGACGAGGCCGCAGACAGAGATCTGGTAGTGGCCTTCGTGGGCCGGCCGCACCGCATCGACGACCGTGGCAGTCAAGTGTTGAAGGCGCTCAGGGAAATAGGCTTCGAACAGTATTATCAGGCAGAGCAGACGGGTTGGGTGCTTTACCTTGAAGGCTCAACGGACCTCTCGATTCTCCACGCTTTCGCCAAGCGGCTGGGGCATGAACGCGCCTTGGAGGTTCTTGGACGGCCCTTCGTCAAGTATGTTCAGAATAGAGCCAGTGGCGTTCGAACTCACTACCGTGGTCTGAAGGAGGCGGTGCCGGGGCTTCGAGGAGTGGTGTTGTTCGATCGGCTGGAGTCGGAACCAGGAGACATGGCACCGGTGGAATGCCTGATGTGGAAACGCCGGGAGATCGAGAACTACCTGTGCTCCAGAGCCACACTGAAGGCGTATGCCACAGCGTCGGCGTCCGAGGCCGTGGCTGGACCGTTGTTCACGCGGGCGGAAGCCGAGAAGCGCGTGAACGTGATGTGGAAGGCGATCGATCAGGTAGAGACTGCGTTAGAGACCTTGGGCAAGGGTTCTCCCTGGGACGGGGACATCAAGGCCAGCGATGAGTTCCTGGAGCCGGTGTTCAAGGCGTATTTCGAGAGACTCGGGCTGCCGAACCTCATGGCGAAGAAGAACTTCTACGAATTGGCCGAGTGTGTCCCTGAAAGCGAAATTGATCCGGAGATCCGTGAAAAGCTCGACGCCATCGTGCGAATCGCGGAGAGCGCCACACCGGCGAGAGAACCATCATGAACGTCTCCCTCAGAACGTCTTCACCTGCTCCGGCCGCCACTGGCTCAGGCGGTCTTCCAGCTTCTTGACGGCCATGGTCATCACCAGCGAGATGCCCATGAACATGATGAGGCCGGCGAAGACCACGTCGACGATGTAGTTGCCGGCGGCCTCGGCCATGAGGAAGCCGACACCCTGATCGGAGCCGAAGAACTCACCCACCACCACGCCGAGGATGGCGCGGCCGATGGCGAGCCGGAGGCCGGCGATGATGTAGGGCAGGGAGTTGGGCAGCACCACGATCTTCATGAGCTGCCACTCGTTGGCGCCGAAGGAGCGGACCACGTTGACGAGAACGCGATCCACGTTCTTGACGCCCTCGTACGTATTGATGAGGAGCGGGAACAGCGCCCCGATGAAGACGATGATCACCGTGGACCAGATGCCGAAGCCGAACCAGAGCACCACCAGCGGCAGGAATACCAGCCGAGGGGTGGCGTTGAAGGCCGTGACGAAGGGGTCGAACATGGCGTTGAGCGTGTTGAAACGCCCCATGACCAGCCCCACGGGAAGGGCGACGATGATGGAAAGCACGAGCCCGACGATGAACTCCGTGCCGCTGACGTAGAAATGAAACGCCACCTCGCCCGAGGTGACCATCTCGATGAGCTTGACGCCAATGTGGTACGGCGTGGTGAAGAACAGCGCCAGGCCCTTGGGCAGCGCCACCACCGAGGGCAGGAGTTCCCAGGCCAGCAGGAACAGCGCGATGAAGCCCCATCCCAGGATGGGTGCCTCGTTCTCGTGGTACTGCGACAGCAAGCGGTTCATCGGGTCTCCTGCGTGCGCCAGGGCGCGATGGCGAGTTCGGCCTTGCGCAGACCCTGGGTGAAGATGACCGCGATGATCATCAGCACGAGGATGCACACGAACATCTGCGCGAGCTGGTACATGTCGCCGTACCAGATGAGCGCGTGGCCGATGCCCTCGGAAGCGGCGTAGAACTCGCCCACGATGATGCCGACGATGCCCCGGCCGATGGCGATGCGCGCCCCCGCCACGAGGTAGGGGAGGGTGCTCGGCAGGATCACCTTGAAGTAGAGGTCGCGTTCCTTGCCGCCCAGGGACCGCACCACGTTGATGAGCAGGTTATCCACGGAGCGGACGCCGGCGAAGGCGTTGAAGATGAACGGGAATACCGCCAGCAGGAAGATCAGGATGGCCTTGCCCTTGACGCCCACGCCGAACATCACGATGAGCAGCGGCGCCAGCGCCACCAGCGGGCTCGCGTACATGGCGGTGAGAAACGGGTCCAGCGCGAACGCCACCCGGCGCCGCCAGCCCATCACCACCCCCAGCGGGATGCCGATGATCACCGCGCCGGCGAAGCCGTAGACGAACGGCTTGCCGCTGACGTAGAGGTCCTTCCACAGCTCGCCGCTCAGGACCAGGTCGCCCGTTGCCGCCCACATCAGTGACGGCTTGGTGATGAAGAACGGGTTGAAGATGAAGACGTAGGTGAGCAGGAACTCCCACACGAGGAAGAAACCCGCCACCGCCCCCGCCCCCAGCAGGAAGCGCACGGTGCCTTCCGACAGTCCCTTGATTCGCATGTTACTCCCTCGGGTTCAACTCGTCCTTGAGGGTGTTCCAGATGTCGAGCTTGATGTCGTTGAACTCGGGTGTGAGGCGCATCTCGTAGTCCCGCGGCCGCGGCAGGTTGATCTTGATGATGCGTTTGGTCTTGCCCGGCCGCGCGGTCATCACGATGACGCGGTCCGACAGGTAGGCGGCCTCTTCGATGCTGTGAGTGACGAACAGCACCGTCTTCTTGTGCTTGTCCCAGACCTCCAGCAGCTCGGCCTGCATCAGGTCCCGGGTCTGCGCATCCAGCGCCGCGAAGGGCTCGTCCATGAGCAGCACCTCGGGATCCGTGGCCAGCGCCCGGGCGAGTCCCACCCGCTGCTTCATGCCGCCCGACAGCTCGTGCGGAAAGTGCCCTTCGAAGCCGGTAAGCCCCACCAGGTTGACGAGTTCCTGGGCGCGCGGCCGGCGCGAGGCCACCGACTCTCCCTTGAGCTCCGGCCCCAGCTCCACGTTGGCCATGACCGTACGCCACGGCAGCAGCCCGAACTCCTGGAAGACCATGGCGCGCTCGACCCCCGGCCCGGTAATCTTCTTGCCGCCGATCTCGAGCTCGCCTTCAGTCGGCTTGAGCAACCCCAGGAGCACGTTGAGGAACGTGCTTTTGCCACACCCCGACGGTCCGACGATGGAGACGAACTCGCCGCTGTTCAACTCGATGCGAAAATTCTTCAGGGCCGTGACCGGGTCCCGGTTCTTCGGTGTGAACGTCAGCGTGATGTCGGTGGATCGGATGTACGGTTCCATCGACCCGAAATTACTACAACGACGGTGGGGTGACAAGCGAGGTTCTACACCCCCAGGTACCGATGCCGCACATCCTCGGCCGCGGCCAGGGCGGCGGAGTCGCCGCTCCAGACAATGCGGCCCTTCTCCATGATGTAGTGGCGATTGGCGAGTTGCATGAGCGCGCCGTGGTTGCTGTCGATGAGGAGGATGGCCTGCCCCACGGCCTTGAGTCGTTCCAGACAGCGCCAGATCTCGGCGCACACGAGCGGGGCCAGACCCTCGGTGGCTTCGTCCAGCAGGATCAGACGCGCGTTGGTCATGAGCGCGCGGCCGATGGCGAGCATCTGCTGCTCGCCGCCCGACAAGGCGCGGCCGTACAGGTCTTTGCGCGCCTCCAGCGCCGGAAACATCTCGTAGATGCGTTCCACGGTCCACGGGTCCGCGGCGCCGCTTTGGGAAGCGGAGCCGTATCCCGCAGCCACCTCCAGGTTCTCTCTCACCGTCAGGTTGGGGAAGACCTGCCGCCCCTCGGGCACGAGGCCGATGCCGGCCCGGGCCACGAGGTGGCTCGGCTTGCCCTGGATCTCGACGCCCTGGAAACGGATCTTCCCGGCCCGTGGCCGCACCAGCCCCATGATGGAGCGCACGGTGGTGGTCTTGCCCATGCCGTTGCGGCCCATGAGGGTCACCATCTCGCCGGCGTCGACTCGCAGGCTCACGTCGAACAGGATCTGACTGGCACCGTAGAATGTCCGGATGTCTTCGAGTTCCAGCATCGGGTCCCGGGTTCCTTGAATTTCGCGGCCGTTCGTCCCCTCGCCACCCCTGGATTCGCGCTTCCGCGGGAATGACGAATCGGGGCGTGGGTGCCGATTCTCATCCGAGCGGAGTTTGACACGGCCTGTTCTACGCGTCCTCCCCCAGGTACGCTTCCCGCACCACCGGGTCTACCCGGATGGCGTCCGGCGGGCCGGTGGCCACCTCGCGGCCGGTCACCAGCACGGTGACGCGGTCCGCCAGGGCGAAGACGGCGTCCATGTCGTGCTCCACCAGCAGGATGGCTACCTGTCCCTTCAACCCCCCCAGTAGCGCCACCATGCGTCTGGCTTCGTCCGGACCCATGCCGGCCATGGGCTCGTCCAGCAGGAGCAGGGCGGGGCTGGTGGCCAGTGCCATGGCGATTTCGAGTTGCCGCTGTTCGCCGTGGGCGAGGTTGCGGGCGATGACGCCGGCACGTGGGCCCAGGCCCACCTGCTCCAGGGCGTGGCGGGCGGGACCCCGCAGCGCCGGGTCCGACCGCGCCGGGCGCCAGAAGCGGAAGGAGTGGCCGTCGTGGGCCTGCACCGCCATGGCCACGTTGTCCTCGGCGGTGAAGCCGCCGAATACCGAGGTGATCTGGAACGACCGCGCCAGCCCCAGCCGCGCGCGCTCGTGCATGGGCCTGTGAGTGATGTCCCGTCCGGCGAGGTGGATGGCGCCCTCGTCCGGCGCCACCTCGCCGGAGAGCTGCTTGATGGCCGTGGTCTTGCCCGCGCCGTTGGGGCCGATGAGCGCGTGGATCTCCCCGTGGACTACGTCCAGGGACAAGGAGTCGGTGGCCTTGAGCGCACCGTAGGTCTTGGTGAGTCGGCGGGCGGCGAGCAGCGCTTCAGACATGGGCGTCTTTTCCTCGCTCGAACCAGCCCCAGATGCCGCGGCGGGCGAACAGTACCACCAGGATCAGCACCGGCCCCAGGATGATCATCCAGTGTTCCATGTACGCCGACAGGATCTCCTCCAGGAGCAGCAGCACGGCGGCGCCGATGACCGGACCGGCCAGCGTGCCCATGCCGCCCAGGATCACCATCACCATGATTTCGCCCGACACGGTCCAGTGCATCAGCGCCGGGTCCACGAAACCCATGTAATTGGCCATTAGCGCGCCCGCGAGCCCGGCCGCCGCACCGGCCAGGACGAAAGCCGTGAGCTTGTAGCGGTAGACCGGGAAGCCGAGTGCCAGCATCCGTTCCTCGTTTTCCTTGCAGCCCTGCAACACCATGCCGAAGCGGGAGCGCACCAGCCGCCGTCCCAGCAGAAGGCAGACCGCCAGGATGAGCAGGCACACGTAGTAGAACGCGGTCTCGTTTTCCAGGTCGAGCCCCGTCAGCCGGTTCCTCTGGGCGATGCTCAGTCCGTCGTCGCCGCCGTACACCTCCAACGACACGAAGAAGTAGTAGAGCATCTGCGCGAACGCCAACGTGATCATGATGAAGTACATGCCGCTGGTGCGCAGGCTGACCGCGCCTATCAGGAGGGCGAGCAGCGCCGCCGCTCCCACCGCCAGCGGCCAGACCGCCAGGGCGCTCTCGAACCAGGCCAGGGCGAAGGGCCATGCCGGGGCGTCGCCGCCGGCTCCATGGAACGACGTGACGGCCACCACGTAGGCGCCGGCGCCGAAGTACGCCGAGTGGCCGAAGCTGACCATGCCGCCGAAGCCCAGGATAAGGTCCAGGCTCGCCGCGGCCAGGGCGAAGATCAGGATGCGGGTGAAGAGCCCGATGAGGAAGGACTCGTCCAGCCCCTCGGCCACGGGCGGCAGCACCGCCAACGCGGCTACGATGACCGTCGCGAGGGCGGCGTTTGTCCAGCGTGCGAAGCCGGCGTTCCCTCCGATGACTACCGGGCGGGAACGCGCTGCCGTTTCGGAGGGATCATGCATGAGGCGCGCCGGGGTAGTCCGAAGGGAATTCGGGGCAACGGGGTCGTGGGGCGATTCGCATGCGACGGCCTACTGGTATCTGCCGTACACCGGCAGCAGGCCACGGGGCCGCCACACCAGGATGGCGGCCATGAAAATGTAGATGGACATGGAGGCCAGGGAGGCGCCCACGCCGTTGGCGGTGGCGGGGTCGAACAAGAGCCCCAGCGTGGCCGGCAGAAAGGCGCGGCCCATGATGTCGATGAACCCCACCAGAATGGAACCGACGAGCGCCCCGCGGACGGAGCCGATGCCGCCGATGACGATGACGACGAAGGTCAGGATGAGGATGTTCTCGCCCATGCCGACCTCCACGGCCCACACCGGCCCGGCCATGGCCCCGGCGAGCCCGGCCAGGAGCGCGCCCAGCCCGAACACCAACGTGTACAGGAGGGGCACGTTCACCCCCAGCGCGCCGATGATCTCCTGATTGCTGGCACTCGCCCGGATCATCATGCCCAGGCGCGTGCGCACGATGAGCCAGTAGAGGGAAAACGCCACCAACCCGCCCACCACGATGATGGCCAGCCGGTACAGCGGGTAGTCCACGCCGGGGATGATCTGCACCGAGCCGGAGAGCGCTGCCGGAACGTCGAGAAACAGTGCGCGCGGTCCCCAGATGACCTTGGTCAGCTCGTTGAAGAAGAGGATCAGACCGAACGTGGCGAGGACCTGGTCGAGGTGGTCGCGGCTGTAGAGGGTCCGCAGCGCCACCCGCTCAACCGCCATGCCCACCGCCGCCGTGGCGCACAAGGTGACCGCCAGTGCCAGCAGGAAGGAGCCGGTGAGCTGGAACACGGTGGCGCACACGTAGGCGCCCACCATGTACAGCGAGCCGTGGGCCAGGTTGATCATGCCCATGATGCCGAACACCAGGGTCAGGCCGGCGGCCATGAGGAAGAGCATGACCCCGAACTGAAGGCCGTTCAGGATCTGCTCGAGGACCAGAAGGACGGACATGGGATTCGGAAGTGGCAAGGTGTGCCGGCTCACGGGGCCGCGAGCCGGCACACCCGTTCAATGGCGGGCGGCTACACCCTGCAACGGGCCGGGGGGCCGGGGAGCCGGCACACCCGTTCAATGGCGGGCCGCTACATCTTGCACTGGCCGGCGTAGGCGTCCGCGTGGTCCGAGAACGCTTTGCCGACGGTCTTGTTGGTCAACACCTTGCCTTCGCGCACCACCTCGCGGACGTGGATGTCCTGCACCGGATGGTGGTTCGATCCGAACCGGAAGTTCCCGCGCACCGACTCGAAGTCGGCCTTGCGTAGGGCCGCGCGGAAGGCGTCCTTGTCGTCGACCTTGCCGCCGGTGCTCTTGAGCGCCGCGCCGATCAGCCGCGCCGCGTCGTAGCCCTGGCTGGCGTATAGCGACGGCAGCCTGTTGTAGGCCTTCCGGAACCCCGCCACGAAGGCCTTGTTGGCGGAATTGTCGATGTCCTTGTTCCACTGGGACGAGTTGATCACGCCCAGCGCGGCGTCGCCCACCGCCCCGAGGATGGTCTGGTCGAACGAGAACGCCGGCCCGAACAGAGGAACCTTCCCGGTCAGGCCGGCCTGATGGTACTGCTTGATGAAGCTGATGCCCATGCCCCCGGGCAGGAAGAAGAAGACCGCGTCCGGGTTGGCGGCGCGCAGCGCCGCGATCTCGGCGGCGTAGTCGGTCTGCCCCAGCGTGGTGTAGACCTCGCCGGCCAGCTTGCCCTTGTAGAAGCGTTTGAAGCCGCGCAGGGCGTCCTTCCCCGCGGGGTAGTTGGGCGCCATGATGTAGGCGTTCTTGAAACCCTTTTGCGCCACGTACTGGCCCATGGCCTCGTGCAGGTTGTCGTTCTGCCACGCCACGTTGAAGTAGTTCTCGTGGCAGTCCGCGCCCGCCAGCTTCGACGGGCCGGCGTTGGGGCTGATGTAGAAGATGCCGGTCCCCACCACCTTGGGCACCACCGCGATGGCCAGATTGGACCAGATGATCCCGGTCATCACGTCGACCTTGTCGCGCTTCATGAAGCGGTTGGCCACCTGCAGCGCCTTGCCCGACTTGCGCGCGTCGTCCTCCACCAGCAACTCCACCGCCGTCCCACCGAGCTTGCCGCTCCCCTGGTCCAGCGCCAGCTTGAAACCATCGCGCACGTCCACGCCGAGGGCGCTGCCGCCTCCCGACAGGGTCGTGATCATGCCGATCTTCACCTGGGCCGTCAGCAAACCGGGCATGCCGATCAAGAATGCTGCGACGAGCAAGGCCATGGTTGATTTACGCATCCGAAATAACCTCCCTTTCAGAGTTCCGGGGAAATTTAACTCGCCTCCCGGTACAGGTCCAGCGCCTTCACCACCGGGGCGTCGCTCATGGACAGGAGGATGGCATCCGTGTCCGATGACGTGTTGGCGTGGGCGTGCTGGTTCCATAGCGGCACGACGAAGGAATCGCCCTGGCGCCACTCGAAGACCTGGCCGCCGATGATGGAGGTGCCCTGGCCCCGGAAGACGTGGTAGATCACGGTGCTGGTATGGCGGTGCGGGAGGGTTTCGTGGCCGGGTTCCAGGAGCTGGACGGCGCACTGGACGGTGGGCATGGTGGGGCCGCCGGTGACCGGGTTCAGGAACTCCAGCAGGTAGCCGTCGTAGGGGTCCCTGCCGGCCTTGTTGCGCCGGAGCCGTTCCAGGCTGCGGGCGGTGTCGGCCCACTTGTAGTGGAAGAACTGCCGCGGCGGCTCCATGGCGGGGCGGGCGTGGCTGTAGAAGCCCGCGGTCTCCTCGCTGGTGGCCTCCACGTTCTGCTGCTCCTGGTGATAGGGCTCGAAGTAGAGCTGGTGCAGCGCCTGCGTCAGCGGGATGTCGAGGCCGTCGAGCCAGATGATGGGCGCGCCGGAGTCGTTGACGTGGTCGTGCCAGGTGAGCTGGGGCGTCAGGATCAGGTCGCCTTCCTCCATCACGCACTTCTGGCCGTTGACGGTGGTGTAGGCGTCGCGGCCGTGGAGCACGAAGCGGAAGGCCGCGGCCGTGTGGCGGTGCGTGCGCGCGTACTCGCCGTGCTTGACGTACTGGAACGAGAAGTGGATCGTATGGGTGGTGCCGTGGCCGCCGGGAATGCCGGGGTTCAGGAGCCGGATGGTGCGGCGCTCCGCGTCTTGCTCCAGGTTCACCACCTCCCCGGCCCGTATCATGCTCTCGTGAATGTCTTCCCATCGCCACAGGCACGGCCGCACCTGGGTGACGGGGTAGGGCGGCAGGTCCTCCAGCCCCAGGCTCCAGTGGCCTTCGAGGCTCTTCTCCGCCATGTCCCGGTCGAGCTGGTCGATGGAATCGGCGATCCGTTCCTGTTTCATGTGGCCTCCTACTCCGTCGGCATGGGCACGGCGTCAGAATACACCACTGGCGGGCCAAGGGAAACGGCGGCCGGCGGACGGCAACGACGATCCGGCGTGTCGTTGCAATCGACGGCACGGCCCGTTATGTCATTCTTTCACTCCAATCTTTGACGCGGGAAGGCCTTCGTCGACACGGGAAGAATCATGTTGGTGATATCGGAAACGCAGGTAAGGGACCTGCTCGACCTCGACGAGCTGATCGCCGCGCTGGAGCAGGCGCATATCCAGTTCTCCGCGGGCCGGGTGGTGATGCCGGTGCGGCTGGTGGTGCCGTTGCCCGAGATCCAGGGGCGCATCACGAGCATGCCGGCGTTCATGAGCGAGGGGAAGGCGCTGGGGATCAAGATCATCTCCTACTTCCGCGACAACCCGAAGCAGGGGTTGCCGCCCATCCTCGCCACCATCTCGCTCTACAGCGCGGAGACCGGCAAGATCGAGGTGCTGATGGACGGCGTCTACATCACCGCCATCCGCACCGCGTGCGCGTCCGCCATGGCCACCAAGGCGCTGGCGCGCACGGAGGCGCCGGTGCTGGGAATCCTCGGCGCGGGCACCCAGGCGCGCACCCACATCCGCGCGCTGAGCCGGGTGCGTTCCATCGAACGGGTGCTCATCTGGAGCCCGTCGCGCGTCAACGCCATCTATGTCCGGGAAGAGCTGGAGGACGAACTGGGCTTCCCCATCCAGCCCCAGGAGTCGGCCGAGGCCGTGGTGCGGGGGGCGGACATCCTGACCGCGGTGACCGACGCGGCCGAACCCATCCTCAATGCCGGCTGGCTCAAGCCCGGCGTCCACATCAACGCCGTGGGCTCGCACCGGCCCGAGGCGCGGGAGATGGGCGGCGACACGGTGAAGCGATCCACCGTGGTGGTGGACTCGATGGACGCCATCCACAGTGAGTGCGGGGACATCCTGCTGGCGCTCAAGGAAGGCTCCATTGCGCCGGACCACGTGCGCGGCGAGATCGGCGAGGTGCTCGCCGGCGCCAAGCCCGGCCGCACGAGCGAGGACGAGATCACCCTGTACAAGTCGGTGGGTATCGCCGCGCAGGACGTGGCCGCGGCGAGCCTGGTCTACCGGCGCGCGCGGGAACGGGGCGTGGGCACCGAGGTGGAGATCTAGGGGAGAGCGGCAGGTCATGGACCCGAACGAAGCCAGGGAACGCATCGAGCAAGGGCTGGACCCCGACGAGGTCGAGCGCCTGCTGGTAAAGCTGCTCCGGACGTCCAGCCCGCAGACGGAGCTGCTGGAGAAGGAGCCGCAGGTGCTCGCCCTGATCCGCGACGTGGTGCGGCCCGAGCTTGAGGCCGAGGGCATCGAGGCCGCCATCGACGGCATGGGCAACCTCATCGCGCGCCTGCCGGGCGCGGGCGCGGCGCCGGGTCTGGTGCTCGTGTCCTATGCCATGAACGCCGCGCCCAGCACCATGCCGAACCCGTATTCCGGGGAGATGGTGGACGGCGCGCCCTACGGGCTCGAAGGGCCGTGCGGCTGGGGCCGGGGCGCGTGCGAGCAGAAGGGCAGTCTGGCGGCGATGCTGAGCGCGGTGAAGTGCCTGGCCCGGAGCGGCTGGGAGCTGCCCGGCGACCTCTACTTCGTCACCAGCACCGCGGGCGAGAGCGGCAAGCACGAGTCCCTGGACTACGTGCTGTCGAGCGGCGCCGTCGACGCGCGCTGGGGCCTCATCGACGGCCCGCCCGAGATCCAGTTGGGCAACAAGGGGCGCATCGACGTGCGCATCGTCGTGCGCGGACGCCAGGCCCACAGCAGCCGTCCCTGGGACGGCATCAACGCGGTGGACGGCGCGGTCAAGGTGCTGGAACGGTTGGCGCCGCTGATGCCTTATCCCGAGGACAAGAGCCACCCGGAGCTGGGCGGGGTGTCGCTCACGCCCACCGCCATCGAGAGCTTCCCCAAGTCGACGCACACCATTCCCGGCGAATGCCGCATCCGCATGGACCGGCGGCTGCTGCCGGGGGACGACGCCGACCGCGCCGTGCGGCAGCTTGCCGAGGCCATCGGGGAGATCGAGCCCTACGAGATCGCGCTGGAGAAGGAAGAGTTCATGTACCCGTGCGAGGTGGGGAAGGACGCGGGCGTGGTGGTGGCTCTCGGCGACGCCATCCGCACCATGCTGGGGCGGGAGCCGGAATACAGCTTCTCCACCGCGGCCAACGACACCGGCCTGCTCAACGTACGCGGCATCGAGGCCGTGAACTACGGTTCCCGCGCCGTCCGCTTCCAACACACGGACAACGATCTGGTGCCCCTCAAGAGCGTGGTGGAGGCGGCCAAGGTGTTCCTGTTCATGGCGTTGCAGCGCTGACGCCGGAGCGCGGCAGCGTCTTTGACCGGCAGGCCTTGCCGCGGCTGTTCGCGCGACAAACACGAGGTAACGACATGCCAATGACCGACGAGAAGTTCATCGACGTGGACGGGGTCCGGACACGTTACTTCGAGCAGGGGACGGGGGAGCCGCTGGTGCTGTGGCACGGCAGCCACTTCGGCACCACCGACGCGTGCGACAGCGCCCTCGATTGGGAACTGAACTTCGATCGGTTGGCCGAGTCGTTCCGGGTCATCGCCGTGGACAAGCTCGGCCAGGGACACACGGACAATCCCAGGACCAACGAGGACTATACGCCCGCCGCGGTGGTGGAGCACGCCCACGGCTTCCTCAAGGCCATGGGGCTCCGGGACGTGCACCTGTGCGGGCACTCGCGCGGCGGCTACGTGGTCGCGCGGCTCACGCTGCTGCATCCGGAGATCGTCAAGTCCTGCATCATCGTGGACAGCGGCACCCTGTCGCCGGGGCCCTCGCTTACCGAGAAGGTGATGGCGGCGCGGCCCGAGCCGTACCTGAGCCGGGAAAGCCAGCGCTGGGTCGTGGAGCACTACTCCCACGGTACCGGGCACATAACGGAAGGCTGGATCGACGCGGCGGTGGAGATATCCGAACTGCCGAAGTACCAGGAATCCGTGCGGGCGATGAACGGCGGGGGATTGAAGCTGTTCATGCGCAACCTCGTCCTCGACAAGGAGGAATGCCTCCAGTGGATGCAGGAGGGGCGCCTCAAGACACCCACCCTCGTGGTGTGGGGCTACAACGATCCGACGGCGCGGTACCGGCGGGGGCTCACACTGTTCGACTACGTCGCCGGCAGCACCGAGAACGCGCAGTTGCACGTCATCAACAAGGCCGGCCACTTCTGCTACCGGGAACAGCCCGAGCAGTTCAATCGGGCCGTTGCCGGATTCATCGAGAGCTTGGGTTGAGGCGGACGGGCGCAATGCGGAGTCCGACGCCCAAGGAAATTCCGCGCAAGGAGACGAGAGGAGACTCCACCGTGAAATGGTTCGTGTTCGTTGCGGGTGTCGTTCTTCCCTTGATCGTGGCCGGGTGCCTGGGTGACGGTCCGAGGATGAAGGAGATCGAGCTGACCGAGGCGCAGAAGCGGTTCAAGACAAACACGACGTTCGAGGACGGAGTGTTCAGCTTCGAGTTCACGCCGGAGAACGGTGCGACGAGGACTCTCGATACCAGGCTGCATCAAAATTACTCGACCTCGTATCGCCTTCCACCGCCGGTCCTTCCCGGCTTCTCGAGCCGAGCATGGCAGCTTACCGACAATGCGGACGACGGCAGAACGTTCGCCTACGCGCTGGTCAGTTGGAACCGGGACGATCCGGCCGACTACCTCTCGGCCGGGTGGTGGCTCCACCTTCCACCGGATGTCTCTTTCCGGAACCGGAACGAGGCGGAAACCGGCGTGTTCATGGATGGCCCGGAACTCGACCTGTCGAAGCCTCCGGACCTGCCGGTAGAGGGGCAAGCCGTCTATCTGGGCACCACGGGGGGTGTCTATCGTTACCAGCAATCGGACGGCGAGTTGGAGGAGTACGAGTACAACGCCTTCATCAATCTCGCGGCGGACTTCTCGAACGAGACCATCAGCGGTTGCGTCGGCTGCATTGGAGACATCGAGACGCAGCGGCTCTACTTGTACGGGATATTGGGATGGCGATGGCGCCCACCGGCGGTTCCGCCCACGGACTACCAAGTCCACATCGGAGCCACGCCCTTCAACACCGACGGGACTTTCGAGGGCATGGACGTCGCGGTGACGCATGCCGAACGGAACGTGACGGAGTCAAGCGGATCGTGGGCCGGGCAATTCTCGAACGTCCCGGACGCGGACGGCAATCCCAGGCTCATCGTCGGTCTCAACGATGTCACGTTCGAAGAAGGGGACGGTGCCAGCGGCAACTTCATCGGCATATTCCAGGCCCTTTCACCGGGGAACCAGCCGCCGCCGGAGAGCGAAACGCGGTGAAGGCGCGGGGACCCGCGGATTCATCAAGCTATTTGTGAGACACCACACTAGATCCGTAGCGGCACGGCTTCCTTGAGGACGATACCTCGAGACGTGACCTTGGCGCGGTAGGGAAAGATCTCCACGCCGGCCTTGGCCGCGCGGCGCAGCCAGCGACCGTATTCGGCATCGATCTCGTCCGCGGGACGGAGGGACTGGACGTCCGTCCTTTGGATGACGAACAGCAGCACGGCGCGTTGGCCGCGGCGGCGCAAGCGCATCAGCTCCTTCAGGTGCTTGGTGCCGCGTTCGCTGACCGCATCCGGGAACGCGGCGATGCGGTCCACCACCAGCGTGACGTTCTTGACCTCCACGTAGCACTGCTCTCCCGCGCTCTCCAGGAGGAAGTCCAGCCGCGACCCCGGCCGCGTCGGCACCTCGGCGCGCAGCCGCTCGTAGCCCTGCAACTCCCGGATCACGCCGCGCTCGATCCCTTCCCGCGCCAGCCGGTTGGCGGCCAGGGTGTTGATGCCCACGAGGGTGCGTCCCACGCGGATCAATTCCCAGGTGTAGGGGAGCTTGCGGTTCTTCCCGTGCTGTTCGGAGAGATAGACCCGGCTGCCCGGGGCATTGCAACCGAGCATGCTGCCGGTGTTGGTGCAGTGGGCGGTCACGAGAGTGCCGTCGTCCAGGCGCACGTCGGCGAGAAAGCGCTTGTAACGCTCGACGAGGGTTCCGGGGATCAGGGGAGCGGGAAAACGCATGACGGAAGCCCCTCCCCACCCCTGGATTCCCGCATCCGCGGGAATGACTCTTCGGGGGTTAGGGGGTGTTGCCGCGATGGCCTGTCGCTGCGGGTGTTTCCCGCGGTCGCGGCGCTCACCCGTTCGCGTCGAGGCATTTTCCGGCGCCGCGGCGCAGCAGCACGCCGATGAGGTGGCGCTTGTATTCGGCGCTGCCTTCGCGGTCGTCGGTGAGCGCGGCTTCGTCGGCGAGGGCGTCGGCGGCCTGCTGGAGCCGTTCACCGGCGGCGTCCGCGGGGCCGGCGATGAGCGTCTCGGCGGCGCTGGATCGGCACGGGGTGGGGCTCACGCACCCCACGGCGCAGCGGGCGGCGCGGATCTCGCCGCCGTCCTCGCTCAGGTCGAGGAGCAGCGCCAGACCCAGCAACGGGCGCTCGTGCACCTGGAACTTCAGGTAGGCGGCGCGCTGCGTCGGTCCGAGCAGCGGCACATCCACACCGGTCAGCACCTCGTCCTGGCCCAGGGAGTTGTCGTAGGCCCCGGCGATAAGCTCGTCCATGGCGAGGGTCCGCTCGCCGGCCTTGCCTTGGGCTTGCGCTGTTCCTTCCAGGGCCAGCAACAGGGTGGCGGGGTCCGAGTGAGGTTCGGCGAAGCAGAGGTTTCCGCCCAGGGTGCCGGTGGCGCGCACGCGCACGTTGGCGACGTTGGCTTCCATGTCGGCCATCACCGGCAGCAGCTCCCGCACCACGGCGGAGCGCTCGATGGTCCGGTGGGTGGCGCCGGCGCCGATGTGCAGGTGGCCGTCCCGGCGCTCGATGCCGTCGAGGCCGGCCACGGCCTTGATGTCGATCAGGTGCTCGTAGCGCAGCAGGTCGTGGCGCATGGCCAGCAGCAGCTCGGTGCCGCCGGCGTACAGGGTGCCGTTCTCACCGTAGTGGTCGAGCATCTCGGCGGCCTCGCCCAGGTCGGCGGGCCGGTGGATGGCGAAGCGTCTGAGCGGCATCATGACTCGTTCTCTCCACGGGCGGCGCGCGTTGCGCGGATGGCGCGCCAGACCTTTTCCGGCGTGAGCGGCGCCCGGCGAATGCGCGCCCCGGTAGCGGCGTAGACCGCGTTGGCGATGTTGGCGGGCAGCGAGTTGAGGGAGGCTTCGCCGCCGCCCTTGGCGCCGTAGGGTCCCACCCCGTCGCGGTTCTGCACCAACTCCAGCTTCACCGTCGGCGGCATGTCGGAGAAGCGCGGCAGGCGGTACTCCAGGATGTTGCCGTTCAGGAGCTGGTTACGGTCGAACTCCAGCTCCTCGAACATGCCGATGCCCATGCCGGTGGTGGCGGCGCCGATGTCCTGGCCCTCGGCCAGGGCCGGGTTGATGGCCAGCCCCACGTCGCCGCAGGTTCCCAGCTTCTCCATGGTGATCTTGCCGGTCTCCTCGTCCACCGAAACTTCGATGCCGGTGGCGGCGGCTTCCCAGAACACCGGAAGCTGCGCGAAGTCTTTGTCCTTGCGGATGTAGGCGCGGCCGATGACCTCGCCGTCCGGGAGCTTGTAGTAGCGGGTCAGCACCTCGGACCAGTTGAGCCGTACCTCGCCGCACGTGATGCCGCCGCGGACGGACTCGATCTCCGACTCCTGCACTCCGAGCACGTCCGCGGCCATGCGCACCATCTGCTCCTTGGCCTCCTGGCTGGCCTCCTGCACCGCCCGGCCCATGAGGGTGGTGGTGCGGCTGGCGCCGGTGGAACGGTCGTAGGGGGTGATGGCGGTGTCGGAGGACACCACCCGGACCAGGTCGAAGGGTATGCCCAGCTCCTCGGCGGCAATCTGCGGCAGCACGGTATGGCTGCCCTGGCCCAGCTCGGTGCTGCCGATCATCAGCGACGCCGAGCCGTCGGCGTGCACGCGCACGGCCGTGGAGGTGAGGGGATAGGCGCCGGCGTCGCTGGCGGAGCAGCCGATGCTGCGGCCGTGGCCGCTCGGCAGGGGCTCGTTCCAGCCGATGTTGTCGGCGACGATCTTCAGGTCCTGGGTCAGCGAACCGTCGAACGGGCGCATGCCGGGGAAGAACTCCTGCTTGGGCCGCGCCGCGTTGTGCATGCGGAACTCGTAGGGGTCCATGCCGACCTTGGCCGCCAGCTCGTCGATCTGGGACTCGCCGGCCATGGTCACCTGGGCGCAGCCGAAGCCGCGGAAGGAACTGGCCGGCACCGTGTTGGTGTAGACCATGGTGTTGTCGATCTGGACGTTGGGTATGGCGTAGGGGCCGACGCAGCGGTTGGACGACTTCTCGCACACCAGGGGGCTGTTCTCCGCGTAGGCGCCGGTGTTCATCAAGATCTTGGCTTGGCGCGCGATGATCTTGCCGTCGGCGTCCGCCGCGGTGCGCATCCAGGTGAGGGCGTCGTCGCCGCGGGTGGTGAGCATCGCCTCTTCCACGCTGAGCTGCAGCTTCACCGGCCGCCGCGCCTTCCATGCGCACGCCGACACCAGCGGCTCGATCTTGGTGTAGGACTTGCTGCCGTAGCCGCCGCCCACGAACGGCACGATCAGGCGGATCTGGCTGACCGGCATGTCGAAGATGGTCTTGAGGTCGTGGCGCACCATGAAGGGGTGCTGGGCCGAGGAGTAGATGGTGACGTTGTCGTCGCCCACCTCGGCGATGGCCACGTAGGGCTCCATGGCGTAGGCGTAGGCCATGGGGAAGTAATACTCGCCTTCCACCACCGTCGCGGCGTTGGAGAAGGCCTCGTCCACGTCGCCCCACTTGATGTGGTGCTCCTGGCACAGGTTGGTGCCCCGGCCCGCGGTGACCTCGCCCTCGAAGCCGCGCAGGGCGCCGGCCTCGAACTCGCGCTGGTGCAAGAGCGGCGCGGCGGGGTCCAGCGACTCCCGCGGCTCCATCACCGCCGGCAGCTCCTCGTACTCCACGTGGATGAACTCCAGCGCCTCGTAGGCGGTGAGCTCGTCCTCCGCGATGACCGCGGCCACGGGCTCGCCCGCGTAGCGCACCTTGTCGATGGCCACCAGCGGATGGTCCTTGACGGCGTGGCCGAAGTACGGGTTCAGCCCTTCCAGGTCGTCGCCCCGCAGCACGCAGTAGACGCCGGGCCGGGCCTCCGCCTCGGACGTGTCCATGGAGACGATGCGGGCGTGGGCGTAGGGGCTCCGCAGCACCTTGGCGTAGGCCATGCCCGCGAGCTTGACGTCGCTCACGTACAGCGCCCGCCCGGACACCTTGGCGCGCCCGTCGCGGCGCGGCACCGAGTGGTTGACCACCTCGAAGTCGCGGTTCTTGTCGTCGCTCATCCGCGCGCCTCCTTCATCACCGTCGCCGCCTTGCGGATGGCCTTCACGATGGGCACGTATCCGGTGCAGCGGCAGAGGTTGCCGTCCATGTGGTGAATGATCTCGTCGTCGGTGGGATCGGGGTTGTCGTCGAGCAGGGCCTTGGCCGACAGGATCATGCCCGGCGTGCAGAAGCCGCACTGGAACGCGAACTCGTCGATGAAGCACTGCTGGATCGGATGCAACGAGCGGTCGGCGTTCTCCAGCCCTTCGACGGTGGTGACGCGGCGGCCCTGGGCCTCGTAGGCCAAGTAGGTGCAGGCGCTGACCGGCAGGCCGTCCACCAGCACCGTGCACGCGCCGCACACCTGCACCTCGCACGAGATCTTGGTGCCGGTGAGGTTCAGGCGGTTGCGCAGCACTTCCGAAAGGGTCTGCTGCGGCTCGCACTCCACGGCCGTGTCCTTGCCGTTGAGCTCGAAACGCAACTCCACGAGGGCTGGTTTCGCGTTAGACATAGTGCGGAATGATCTCCTCCGACCAGAGCAGCATCTCCTTGTACATGGTGTCCATGTCCGGGTAGATGAGCTTCAGCTCGAAGTGCTGGACGCCGGCCTCGATGAACTCGTCGAGGCGCCGGCGCACGTCGTCCACCGAACCGATGATGTGGCGGTCCAGGGCGAACTGGATGTTGTCGACGTCGCGCTCGTAGGTGTGGGAGCTTTCGCGGATGGTGGGCAGCGCCAGGGTCATGGCCTCGTCCCGGGTGCGGGCGATGCAGGCCAGCTTTTCCACGGCGATCTTGATGCCCGCGGGATCACGCCCGGCGTCCTCGGCGGCCTTGTTGAGGATCTCGCAGCCCCGGGCCATCTCCGTGGGCGACAGCCACCCGGGAATCCAGCCCTCGCCGTAGCGGCCCGCGCGCACCGCGGCCTGGTCCATCCAGCCGCCCACCCACACCGGCGGGTGCGGCTGCTGCACCGGCTTGGGGTGGATTTCGGCGTTGTCGAACTTGAGGTACTTGCCCTCGTAGGACGCCATGGGCTGGGTCCAGATGGCCTTCATGGCCTCAATGTACTCGTCGGTGCGGTTGCCCCTGCCCTTGATGGGCACCTCGAACACGTCGAACTCGCTGGAGTCGCGGGTGGCCTTCGAGCCCAGGCCCACGCCCACCAACAAGCGCCCGTCGCACAGGTGGTCCAGGGTGGCGCACTGCTTGGCCGCGTAGATGGGGTTGCGCAGCGGCATCACGAGACACGCCACGCCGATCTGGATGTCCTTGGTCTTGGCGGCCAGGTACGACATCGTGGTCATGCACTCGAAGAAGTTGGCCTCCTGCGCGTCGGTCAGGGCCTCGGCGGCGCCGGACGAGATATGGTGCCGGTGCATCTCCGAGCTCCACACCACGTGGTCATGGAGCCAGATCGTGTCGAAGCCCAACTCCTCGGAATTCTGTGCCGCCTTGACGATGTTCTCCTTGCTGGAGAGCGGCCCCGAGTTGGGCACCCTGATACCGAATTCGAACTTCCCCATGATCAATACTCCTCGCCCTCTGGTTTTCTTCGGTACGCGTCCTTCGACCTAGGCCGGGGTTCGGGCGTCCGGGATGATGTTGGGTCCGCCCTCCATCATTTCGGACGCCCGAACCCGGGCCCGCGCCGCCATCCCGGTCCCTACGGTTCCGTGATGCCGACGCGGTCGTACTTGAGATGACGGTTGTACCAGTCCACCACCTCGCCGGCGATCCGGTCGAAGTAGTCGTTGTAGACCCCGTAGTGGGTGGTCTTCCGCAGCATGACGAGCTTCTTGGGCTCGCCCGCCTTCTCGTACATGCGGATGGAGTGCTCTTCCGGGGTGGTGGCGTCATTCTCCACCGCGACGAACAGCACGCCCCGCGGCGAGATCTTGTGGACCACGTCCTCCGGGCAGTAGTCCAGGATGGCGTCGGCGCACTGCAGCGGCATCTGGTTGGGGATCTTGGACGCCACCTCTTTCTTGATGTTGGTGGTCATGCGCTCCGGGGTCTGGACCATGATCTCCTCGCGCGCCGCCACCAGCTCGCCGGTGCCGTTCAGCACCCGGACCCGGCGATCCTCCTCGATGCGCTTGAGGTAGTCGATCCACTCGTATTCCCGGCGCATGGAATGGAGCCAGTCGCGGCCGCTGCACACGCCCAGGTAGCAGACCACGCACTTGACCCGGCTGTCGGTGGCGCCCACCAGCACGGCGTTGCCGCCGCCGGTGCCGCCGGAGCCGTAGGTGGCGATGCGGTCGGAGTCCACGTCGTCGCGGGTCTCCATGTACGTGATGGCGTTGCGGATGTCCTCGGCCTGCCAGGTGGGCATGACCCAGCCCTTCTGCGGGCCTTCGCTCTGCCCCCAGCCGCGGTAGTCGAAGCACAGGCACGCGTAGCCCGACTCGCACAACCGCTCGAACATCAGGATGTAGTGCTTGGCGTCCTTGAGTCCCAGAAAGCCCGGGCCCTGGACGATGCCCGGCCAGGGTTTCCCCTGGTCATCGTCGGGCAGGTAGACGGTCCCGTGGACCTTGTATCCTTCGCTGTAGAAGTAGACGTCCTCTGTTCGCATGTGGTCCTCCCAAGGAGCGCCCGGCCGTTCCGCCTAGGCGCGCACCGCCGGCAGGACTTCCTTGCCCAGCAGCTCGATCTGCTCGTACCAGTCTTCGTAGCGGAACCGGAGGTCGTAGACGATGTGGTTGAGGCCGCCCTCTTCGTAGCGCTGCGTGTCGCGGACGATGTCCTCCGGCGTGCCCGCCAACAAGAGCCCCTCGATGTCCTCCAGCTTGGAGAAGGTGCCGGACTTGGGCTTCACCCATGTGGGCTTCTTGTTGCCCTCGTTGATGAGCCCCGGCGCGTTGACCTTGCTCACCGCGGTGTCCTTGTCCTTGGCGATGCTGGTGATGGGGATGGCGCCGGTGGTGACCATGGGCTTGCCGGCCTTGTCGCACAGGTCGTGCAGGTACTTGATGCACTTGTGGAAGGTCGCCAGCGGGATGCGTCCGGGCATCCAGCCGTCGCAGTAGTCCACCGCCCGCCGGCACGAGGCCGGGGTGCCGCCGCCGTACCAGATGGGGATGGGCGCCAGCGGCGTGGGCTTCAACTCGACGTCCTCGAAGGAGTAGTACTCGTCCTGGTAGTTCACCTTTTCCCCGGCCCAGAGGCGCCGCACGAGGTGGGAGTTGATCTTGGCCATGTTGAAGCGGTCGTCCCGCGTGTTCTTGAGTCCCGCCGCGGCGAACTCGTGCTGGAACGTCCCGGCGCCGATGCCCATGATGACCTTGCCCTCGGACAACACGCTCAGGGCCGCCATGCACTGGGCCAAGTGGATCGGGTGTCTGTGGGAGATCATCGTACCCGATCCCAGGATCAGCTTCTTGCACACCGACGAGATCGCCGACAGGATGGCGACGCACTCGATGTGGGTGTTGTCCGTGCCTTCCATGCCGTGGGGCTCGAACACCAGGTGGTCCCGCACCCAGACGGAGTCAAAACCCAAGGACTCGGCCAGCTTGGATCCCTCGATGCACTTCTCGACCGATCCCTGATCCCCGAAATGGGGCAGCAACAGTCCGAACTTCAGTTTCGTCGCCATGCTCAAACCTCCTTGCGGTTTCCTGTGGAAATTGACTTGAAGAGAAATACCCTCGGCGTCCGTGAACCGGCTCACCGGAAACAAGTGTGCGAAACGACGCCTTCAAGCGCCATTTCATTTCATCAACTTGCGGATGCTGTCGCTGCGAAGGACCATGAACAATGCGGCCGGGGAGGAGCATTGCTGGACCGCATCGCGGCAGTGACGTCCTGCACGATGTTCCGAGCCGAGAATCTTATATAGACTCCGCTCGCGAAAACTGTCAAGCGAGCCCCAGGAGCGCCGGCGGCTTGGCCGGGCCGGCAAGGCACGGGATCACCGCGATTCTTTTGCGCTCGTCGCCTGCGGGGACTGCTCACGCTCGACGGCGGCGCGCGTCTGGGCGAGGTAGGTACGGCTGACGGGAACCAGGTGCCCGCCCGTGAGGCGCAGGAACACACGGTGGTTGCGTTTGGTCCAACCCTCCACGTGCCGAAGCGCGACCCAGTAGGAGCGGTGTACCCGGATGCCTTGGGGCGACAGCTCGTGGATGGCGTCGACGAAACGCATCAGCAGGGCGCAATTGCCGGTGGCGGTGACGATCTCCACGTAGTGGTCGCGCATCTTGAGGTAGATGACGTCCTGTCCCGCCTCCGCCGGCAGGCGGCGCAGGAAGCCGGACCGGGACTCCTCGGCGTTGTGGCCGGCCGCGACGCGGGACGCCGCTCGTTCGTCCGGGGTGTCGGGCGGAGCCGTATCGGGAAGCGTTTCCGTCCAGGTTTCGCCGGCCGCTTCGTCCCTGGAACGTTGGCTGACCAGATAGTGGGTGACGGTCCCGCATATCAGGACGGAGATCGTCAGGAACAGGTACACGGTGGGCCAGTCGGCGGGGACCAAGAGGGGAGGGAAGAGCAGCGTGTCGACGCCGTATGCGATGACCGTGGCCGTGGGCGTGGCAATGAAAGTGGCCGCGAAAGCCGCCAGCGTGATGCCCGGCGGGCTCCAGTACCGCGTGAGGTAGAGCGTAACGACGTACTCCGCATAGCACAAAGGCGCGACCAAGGCCGAGCACAGACCGAGATAGGCCGCGCGTTGGGTCCATGTGAGGCCATCCGCACCCAACGGGCATATGAGAGTGTATGCGCCCAGGTACAGGGCCATCAAGATCAGGACCCTCTTGAAGATGTAGGGACTCAGCGCTTCACGATACGCAGCCTCCCACGGATGTTCCTTGCTGCCGTCCACCTCATCATCCGAAACCGACGAAGAGTACGAACTGCCCATTTTTCACCAATCCCGTGGTTGAATACCTCTTCATGGACACTATTTGACCGATCGATAAATGTCAAATGGGTTCTCCCTCCGGGATGTTCCGGTCTCCTTGTCGCAGGACCGGAATTCGTCTAAAGAAGCAACAGCTAAACGGACGCGCTGGCAGTGCCGCGCGGCTCAGGGAGGGAAACGATGAGCGACTTTTACAGTGAATGGCTGAACACCACCGGACGGAACGAGGAATTCGTGGAGAACGCGCCGCGAGTCGCGCGCCACAAGGAGCTCGAGTGGGTCAAGACGCGGCAGGACGCCAAGGCCGCGTTGATGATCGCGCCCGAGAAGGGCTTCCCCACCGGCGGCAGCATGATGATGCGGGCGGAGATTCCCGTGGGGTGGCACACCGGGCGTCACAGCCACGGCGAGGAGGCGATTTACGTCGAGAGCGGCACCGGCTTCATGGTGCTCGACGGGAAGCGCTACGACTTCGGGCCGGGTACCGTGCTCCACGTGCCCTACCGTTCCGAGCACCAGTTGTTCAACAACGGCGACGTCCCGGTGGGGTACATCTCGGGGCTGGCATGGCACCTGGAGGCCTCGGTCTACATGGGACGCCTGGAGCAGTTCGAGGACTGCGGCGCCAACGACCCGGCGGCGATGGCGGCCATCGGGCCGGAAGAGTCCCAGGACTGGCCGGAAGACGGCCGGCGCATCTCCATGCACCAGGACCAGCACGAGCTTTCGGGCGAGTCCAAGCACGGCGCCACCTACTTCCTCATGGGGCGCAGCGGCAGCCGCAACGGCTTCAAGGCCACCGCGGCCGCCATCAGTTCCATCTTCGTGGAGTTGCCGCGCTCCAAGAGCCACAGCCACGCGCACCCCGAGGCGTACCTCTACGCGCTCATGGGGGCGGGCTACTCGGAGATCGGCGGGAAGAAGTACACCTGGGAGCAGGGGGACGCGGTCCACGTGCCTCCCGGCATGATGCACCACCAGCACTTCAATCCCAGCGACGGCGAGACCCGCGAGCTGCGCTTCGAGTTCGGCATCCGCTACTGGATCGTGGATCAGTGGAAGGGCTACACCACCATCGACAAGCACCTCAAGGCCATGTCGATGGATGAGGGCGACGAGGACAAGTAGCCCGGCTGGCAAGCCGCCCGCGGCACGGTCCGTTCCGCGCGGACATCGCGGGCGGCTATTCGTCCTATTCGTCGATTCCGGCCAGATCCAGCAGAAACGCGTATTCCAGGGCGATTTCGCGGTAACGTCTGAAACGCCCCGATGCGCCGCCGTGTCCCGCTTCCATATTGGTCTTCAGCAGCAGCCGGTTCCGATCGGTCTTGACGGCGCGCAGCCTGGCGACCCATTTGGCCGGCTCCCAGTACTGCACCTGGGAATCGTGCAGGCCGGTGGTCACCAGCATGTGCGGGTAGTCCCTGGCGGCGACGTTGTCGTAGGGCGAGTAGGACAGGATGTAGTCGTAGAACTCCTTGTCGTCGGGGTTGCCCCACTCGTCGTACTCGCCGGTGGTGAGGGGGATGTCCGGGTCCAGCATGGTGGTGACCACGTCCACGAACGGCACCTGCGCCACCATGCCCTTGAACAGGTCCGAGCGCAGGTTCACCACCGCCCCCATCAGGAGCCCGCCGGCGCTTCCGCCCATGGCGAAGAGCCGTTCCCGTGAAGTATAGCGCTGCTCGATCAGGTGCTCGGCGCACGCGATGAAGTCCGTGAACGTGTTCTTCTTCCTGAGCAGCCTGCCGTCCTCGTACCACGCCCGCCCCATCTCCTCGCCGCCGCGGATGTGGGCGATGGCGAAGACGAAGCCCCGGTCGAGCAGGCTCAGGCGCGCGGAGCCGAAGGCGGCGTCGAGGCTGTGGCCGTAGGAGCCGTAGCCGTAGAGCAGCAGCGGACTGCGGCCGTCGCGTTCCATCCCCTTGCGGTACACCAGCGAGATGGGCACCCGGGCGCCGTCCGCGGCCGTGGCGTGGAGCCGCTCGGTGCGGTAGTCGCCGCTGTCGAAGCCGCCGAGCACCTCTTCCTGCTTGAGCAGGGTCCTCGCGCGCGTCACCATGTCGTAGTCGTAAATGGAGCTGGGGGTGGTCATGGAGGTGTAGCCGTAGCGCAGCACCGTGGTGTCGAACTCCGGGTTCACGCTGGTGCCGGCGGCGTAGGCGGGCTCGCCGAACTCCAGGTAGTGCTCCTCCGAACCGTCCCACGGGATGACGCGGAGGCGCATCAGGCCGTCGTGCCGTTCCTCCAGCACCAGGTGGTCGCGGAACACCTCGAAGCCCTCCAGCAGCACCTCGGGCCGGTGCGGGATGACCTCCTTCCAATGCTCCTTGCCGGTGCGGTCCACCGGCGTCGACATGAGGCGGAAATTCTGCGCTTCGTGGTTGGTGTGGATGAAGAAGCGGTCCTCGAAGTGGTCGACCGCGTGTTCGTGGCCCCGTTCCCGCGGCACGAAGACCGTGAACGCGCCGGTGGGGTCGCCGGCGTCGAGGTAGCGGTACTCGCTGCTCAGGGTCTGGGAAGAGACGATCATCAAGTATCGCTTGGACTTCGTCTTGAACACGTGGGCCGAGAAGGTGTCGTCGGTTTCCTCGTAGACGAGCACGTCCTCGGCGGGATCGGTCCCGAGCACGTGGCGGTAGATGCGGCAGGAGCGCAGGGTCTCCGGGTCCTGCTTGGCGTAGAAGAGCGTGCGGTTGTCGTTGGCCCAGGTGATGTTGCTCGTCACCTCCGGGATGACGTCGGGCAGCGTCTCTCCGGTGGCGAGGTCCTTGAAACGGACGGTGTAGATGCGCCGCCCCTGCGTGTCCTCCGCGTACGCCAGCAGGTCCTGTCCGAAGCTCACCGCTATGCGCGCCACCGAGAAGAACTCGTGGCCTTCGGCCAGCGCGTTGACGTCGAGCATCAGCTCCTCGGGGTTCTCCAGGGACTCGCGCTTGCGCGCGTAAAGCGGATACTCCTGACCCTCCTCGAATCGGGTGTAATAGTAGTAGTCGTCCCTGCGGTAGGGCACGGACATGTCCGTCTGCTTGATGCGCCCCTTGATCTCCTCGAACAGGGAGTCCTCCAGCTCCTGGACGTGGGCCATGGACTCCTTGGTGTGGGCGTTTTCCGCTTCCAGATAGGCCACGGTGTCGGGGTTGTCCCGTTCGCGCAGCCAGTAATAGTCGTCGGTGCGCACGTGACCGTGGTGCTCGAGTCTTTCGGGAATGATCTTGGCGGCCGGTGGATTCAGAGTGCGTTCCATCGGTCCACCTTAGCAGAATTCGGCGCGCCCACGAACGCGGCGCGCGCTCGCATTCCGTGGCCAAAGGCTCTAGTGTTGGCCTGTGCGCATCCGGAAAGGACACCAAGCAGAGGAGGGCGTCATGGCGACCAGGGCCGTCAAGGAGTTCGAAGTCCATCCCTACGTGCAGTTCATGAGCGACCGGTTCGGGGCGTATGACCGCTGGATCGAATCCGAGGGGTTGCCGGTGGTGAGCGGCTCCCACGTCCGGGACGTGCGCCGCATGGAGCTGGGCGAGTGGCCGCGCCGCGGCGGCAAGGGCGCCTACCTGTCGTTCTCCGACCAGCGCGTGGCCGACGGCTACGTGTGCGAGATCGCCGCGGGGACGAGCCTCGAGCCCCAGCGGCACCTGTTCGAGGAGATTGTGCTCATCACCCAGGGACGCGGCGCCACCACGGTGTGGTACGACGACGCGCGCAAGCGCACCTTCGAGTGGGAAACCGGGAGCCTCTTCGCCATCCCCCTCAACGCCTGGCACCAGCACTTCAACGCCAGCGGCCAGGAACCGGCGCGCTATTTCGCCCTCACCAGCGCCCCGGTGGTGTTCGAGCTCTACCGGGACCCGGGTTTCATCTTCAACACCGACCACGTCTTCAGGGACCGCTTCGATCCGGCCCAGGAGGACTTCTTCAGCCGCGACGGGAAGTACAACACCGACTATTACGGCGGCATCCTGGAGAACAACTTCATCAGCAATATCCGCGACATCAAGCTGGTGCCGCGGGAGAAGCGCGGCAAGGGCAACCGCAACATGTACATCCACATGGCCGGCAGCACCATGCTCGCCCACGTCTCCCAGTTCCCGGTGGGGACCTACAAGAAGGCGCACCGGCACGGCCCCGGCGCGCACATCTACATGCTCGACTCCACCGGCTATTCGCTCATGTGGCAGGAGGGCGCGAAGCCCGAGCGCTTCGACTGGCAGGAGGGCACCGTGATGTCGCCGCCGGCGGGGAGCTGGCATCAGCACTACAACACCGGCCCCGAGCCGTGCCGGTTCGTGGCGCTGCACGCTTCCACCGCGGTGCAGGGCGAGGAGCGCGGCGTCGAGCAGATCGAGTTCGAGGACGAGGACCAGGCGCTGCGTCGGATGTACGAGGACGAATGCGCGCGCAACGGCGTCACCGCACAGATGTGACGAGGGCGCGCGGCGCGGGGAGCGCCACCGCGCCAACCCCCTGCCGATGAGCAGATGAGTCCGGCGGGCGGCCCCCCCCCCCGCCCCCCCCCCCGGCGAGGGAGCAGAGGGGCCCGGGGGGCCCCCCCCCCCGCCGCGACCGAAAGGAGCAGCCATGAGCGAGAGCACTTCCCGGAAGGCCCGGGCCATGGGCATCAACCACGTGGTGCTGGAGGTGGGGGACCTGGACGAGGCGCTGGCGTTCTACGGCGCCATCTTCGACTTCAGCCTGCGCGGCCGGGGCGACCACAACGCCTTCATCGACCTCGGCGACCAGTTCATCCAGTTGAGCCTGGGCAAGACCCAGGAGATGGACGGGAAGCGGCACTTCGGCTTCGTGGTGGACGACCGGGCACCGGTGCGCGCCGCCCTCGAACGCCTCGGCGTCGAGCCCCTGGACCAGCGCCTCAACTTCCGCGACCCCTGGGGCAACCGCATCGAGGTGGTGCCCTACGACGACGTCCAGTTCTCCAAGGCCCCCAACGTGCTCAACGGGATGGGCCTGGGCGGCCTGAAGAAGACGTCCGCCGCCGTCGAGGAGCTTTCGAAGAAGGGGATGACGCCGGAGTAGCCGGCGCCATCCCGTGCTGGCTCAGGACTGCGGCTTCTTGAAGCCCGTGAGAACCTGCAGGTACTCCTTGATGTCCGGCGGCATGTTGTTGATGGATTTCAACTTGTCCGCGATGTCCCGCGGGGATACGTAGGCGATGTTCAAGCGGGACTTCTTCGCTTCCGCCAGAAAACCTGGATCCTCCATCACGGCCTTGTAAGCCTTCCGCAGCGTGGCCACGCGGTCCCCCGGGGTCCCGGGCGGCAGCGTGTATACGCGCGTGATCTGGTTCTGGGCGTTCCAGGCGTTGAAAGCCGCGAGATTCTGACCGGTGAGAACATCCGAGAACAGCGGGATGTCTTTCACCTCGGGATCGGCGTGACGCTTGGTGATGACGAAGGGGACGAATTTCTTGTCCCCGGAGGCATCAAGCATTCCGCGCGCCGTGACCCTCATGGACTCCCAGGTCCAGCACGCGCCGTCCACCTCGCCCGATTCCATGGCGAGCCGTATCTTGGCCGTGCCGCCGTACCCGGGGATGCTCTTGAACTTCGTTCCCAGTTGCTTGTTGAGGAACAGGAACGGATCCGTGGTGTTGCCGGGCGCGCGCGTGCCGCCCATGGCGACCGTCCTGCCCGATTTGACGACATCGTCCAGCGACTTGAGCCCCGAGCCGGCCATGAGGCCGCAGGTCACGGAGTCCGACGTCGGTGTGCCGATGTATTCGTACTTGGCGGGGTCGATCTTCACTTTCTTGTCGCCCATGGCGTGGGCGAAGATCAGCGCCGGGCTCCACACCCCCAGGGTCCGCCCATCGGGTTTGGCGCGCTTGAAAACGTACGTGGCGGTGATCAGGCTCCCCGCCCCCGGCATGTTCTGAACCACGGGCGTCGGGTTTCCTGGAATGTACTTGCCGATGTAGCGGGCAATGTAGCGGGTATAGGTGTCGTAACCGCCTCCCGGCGAGAAGCCCACGAGCATGCGCAGGGTCTTGCCCTTGTAGAATTCCTCGGCGCCCGCCGGGGTCTGCACCAGGGTCAGCGCCAGCAGCGCCGTCAGCAACACGATTCTCCGTAACATGCGATTTTCTCCTTTCTTTGTTCGACGTTCTTGCGGCCCGGTTGGAAGAATTATGGCTTGGGCTTCTTGAAACCCGTCAGAACCCGCAGGTACTCGCGGATGTCGGGCGCCATGGTGTCGAATCCGATCAAGGCGTTGCGGATCTCCCGAGGCGGCACGTAGTCGACGGAGACGTCGGCCTTCTTCGCATCCGCGAGGAAGTCGGGATTCTCCGTCACGGACTTGAAAGCCCTCTGCAGGATCGCGGTCCGGTCCTTGGGCGTTCCCGGCGGCAGCGTGAAGATGCGCGTGATGCCGTTCTGCAGGTTCCAGACCTTGAACGCCTCCAGGTTCTCGCCGGTCAACACCTCCTGGAACAGTGGCAGGTCCTTGACCTCCGGGTTGTCGCGCCGCTGGGCGATGATGAACGGAATCAGCTTCCTGTCGCCGGTGTTGTCGAGCATGCCGCGGGCCGTGACCCTCATGGAGTCCCACGTCCAACACGCGCCGTCCACCTCGCCCTTGTCCATGGCCAGCCGCACCCTGGCGGTGCCGCCGTAGCCCGTGATGCTCTTGAACCTGGTGCCCAGCTCCCGGTTCAGGAACAGGAAGGGGTCGGTGGTGATCCCCGGGGCGCGCGTGCCGCCCATCTTGAGCTCCCTCCCCGACTTGACGATGTCGTCCAGGGTCTTGAGACCCGTGCGCCCCATGATCGCGCACGCCACGGCGTCCCGCGTCGGTACCCCGATGATCCCGAACCGCCTGGGGACGATCTTCACCTTCTTGTCGCCCATGGCGTGGGCCAGCACCAATCCCGGACTCCACACCCCTAGGGTCAGCCCGTCGGGCTTGGCCTTCTTGTAGATGAAATTGGCCGTCACCAGACTTCCGGCGCCGGGCAGGTTCTGCACCACCGGCGTCGGACTCCCGGGAATGTAGTGCCTGATGTAGCGGGCGACGAAGCGAGTGTAAGTGTCGTAGCCGCCGCCCGGCGAGAACCCCACCAGCATGCGCAGGTTCTTGCCCTTGTAGAACTCCTCCGCCCCCGCCGTGGCATGGCCGAGGAACAGCGTCAGTGCGACGGCCAGCGACATGATCATGCGAAACATTGGCAAACTCGTTGGGTGTTCCCGGCCTTGCGCCCGATCAGAACCGGCTACCCGTAACAACGTGCTTCTGGAGTGTCAACCCCGCCGACTCGTCCAGGAGACTCAAATTGGCGTCTGGGCAACGCCTTGCTGTCGCGCCGTCTTGCCGAGTTGCAAGACTGAGCGTGAGACGGAGTCCGGCGATCAATTCGCCTAGTCCACCGCCGTGAAGACGCGGGCAATTTGGTGGTTCTTGATCTGGTGTTCGATCACGTACGGCGAAACACCGAAAGCCGCCGCCAGTTCGCCGATGTCGTCGGTATCGACGACAGGGTGCGCAATTCTGTCTCGCAACCCGGACGCGGGCGCCAGAAACTCGGCTGCGAAGGCGCGGTTGCGCTGTTGCCGCTCCGAGTAGGTCCTCGTGAGCAGCGTGTCGGAGTCCGGCGACAGCAAGACTTCCCCAAGGGCGCGGCAAAATTGAAACCGTTGGCTGTCGGCGCGAACTGCTCGCAAGGCAAAGGCCGGGTTACCGTCGTCGTTACGGGTGACGATGCCGTCTACGAGCCACGGCCAGCCGCCAGCGGCCACGGGCGGTCTGGCTACTCTCTTTATGGAACCGGCATCTTCGCCAAGGGCTTCCGCCAATCGCTGCATGGTGGGTAGCGGTTGGCCATCCAGATTCAGGTGTTGGCGCAGTCGCTGCGCGTATTCGTAGCCGACGTTCCATGGATGTGCGCGATGGAAAATTCCCAGAACTGAGGGACCAAGATACCGGTACTCTGTTTCCGCGATTGCCCCGCTGTAAGCTTCATGGCGGAAGGACCTGAGGCGATCCAAAGAAAGGCTCCGGAATCTCTTTACCTTGAATACGGCATCCACGATTGCGGCCCAATTTTCGGATGGGTCTTCCGTATTGGCGGCCGGCACTGCCTCGCTCAGCAACTCGCCCAGTTTGTCGGTATACAGCACCACCCGGTTGCGTTCGTCGTCGTCCAGGGCATAGGGGTCCCAGCCCAGTCCGGCCGCTGTTTGGCAGAATCGCGCCTCGTCTTCATCCGCAGTCTGAATTGAAGCCCATTCTTCCTGCAGCAAGGTGTCATCGACACCAAGGGATACGAGCCGTCGGATCACCCTGTCGATAAGGCCTGTGCAACACTCGCGAAACTCATCGCTGTCTACCCACGTCTCGCCCTGTTCCAGGAACGCTACCTTGGTCCAACGACTCCCCTCCCGTTTCCAGGTGAGGCGGGTCCAAGAGCCGGACGAAACCGCTTCCAGGCTGGGGAATGAATATCCTTCCCGGTTGGCCCCGAGCGAATGTCGACGACGGAAGTCGGGATTCCCATCCTTCGCCGGGCTTCCGAATTCGTGCATCAGGAACCACCAGTTGATAGCCAACCATTCCGCTAGCGGATAGATCGGGACATAGACAAAATCGCGGATGGTTCTTGCCCGGGTATCCAGTACTCGCGTCACGACGGAGTCATCGGCTTTGATCTGCAGCGATGCCCAGGTCGCGGACAACTCCGGTCCCCTGACCCCTTCTGGGTCCACCCAATCCACTTCGAATTCAAGATGCGGCATAAAGTGACTCGATGCCCTTTGGCCATTCGCCACTGTCCAGCGGATATCCCTTGTAGGAACCCCTTTCACGGTTCACCAGCCGGGCTTCAAAGACCGTGTCGGCGTGCATGTACCACACATAGCGCGGGTATTCCCCCTCCCAAGGCGCGCCGACAGCGCCGCGGTGAATCGCCAACCGAAGCCATCCGGAGACCACTTACGGGTCCGTTATCTCCCGAGGGCAGCAAGAAGCGTCGGCACGCAAGCGAGGTTGGCCGGCAAAGCTTGGAATGTCTTTGTGTTCGGCACTGCCTTCGTAGACCACTTGGTTGGCTAATCTGTCCAGGTTGGTGTCCGGCGGACAATACATCGTCCGTTTACGCGGACGCCTGCGTCGTGGGGCTCGCATCGTCCAATATCCTCCAGGTGGACAAGTATAGCGCTCATACACGGGTGAGAACTAGTCAATGGAAGTACGACAAGACACGGGATGCGGAGGCTCCGCAGTTTGAAACAGTACCCACCGCCGCCGGGCTGCGCGTGTTCGAGGCTTGGGTCCGGCGCTCTATGGGGATGGGTCGGTGATTCGAATGCGCGAGCGAGAATGCCCCGTCGCAGGGGCCTTGGCGGCCGGCACGGGCAAGAGCCGTTCGCTCATGGGTGCGCGACCCCGCTCCTTAGGCCTAAACGTTCTTGGTAGCCTCGCTGCGGACCGTCTCGTTGAGGGAGCCGGTGCGGTAGCCCTGCAGGTCGATGCTGACGTACGTGAAGCCGGCTTCCTTGAAGCGCCGAAGGATTTCCTCGCGCAGGTCCGGCCGCAGCAGCTTGTCGAACTCGTCGGGCGCCACCTCGATGCGCGCCAGCGCGTCGTGGTAGCGCACCCGGTAGACGCGGAAATCGAGTTCGCGGAGCACGCGCTCGCAGCGGTTCACCTGGGTGAGCTTCTCGGGGGTGATGGCGGTGCCGTAGGGGAAGCGGCTGGAAAGGCACGCCAGCGCTGGCTTGTCCCAGACCCGGAGCCCCATGCGCCGGGCGGCCTCGCGGATGTCGGCCTTGGTGAAGCCGAGTTCGTCCAGCGGCGAGCGCACGCCGCGCTCGCGCGCCGCCTTCCGCCCCGGCCGGTGGTCGCCGCGGTCGTCCAGATTGAAGCCGTCGAGCACGTGCGGGATGTCCAGGGCCGCGGCCTCGTCGACGGCCTTGCCGTAAAGCTCGGTCTTGCAGAAATAGCAGCGGTTGACGGGGTTGGCGGCGTAGCGGGGATCGTCCAGCTCGTACGTGTCGACGAGCCGGTGGCGGGCGCCGATGCTCTCGGCGAGGCTCCGGGCGTCCGCCCCCTCCTCCGGCGCGAGGCTGGGGGAGACCGCGGTGAGCGCCAGGGCGTCGTCCCCGAGCACGTTCACCGCCTCGGCCAGCAGATAGGCCGAGTCGACGCCGCCGGAGAAACAGACCACCACGTGGCCCATTTCCCGCAGCAGCGCCCGAAGTCGGGTCACTTTGCTCGTCAGTGCGTCGGTGCCGCCCTCGTCGTCCCGGTGCTCCTCTCCGTCATTCCCGCGGAAGCGGGAATCCAGGAGGGGAGGGGCGGGGGAAGCCTTCATATGCCCTGCACCTAGCCCCTCACGGGGTCGTCTTGACCCTCGGCCGCTCCAGCAGCGTGTCGCGCCAGCGCTTCACGTTGGGCAGGTCCTCGGTGATGGACGTCCGGTAGTGGTCCTCACGGGTGAAGAACGGGATGTAGGTGATGTCGGCCAGCGAGTAGTCGTCGACGATGTATTCGCGGCCGGTCATGCGCTCTTCCAGCGTCTCCAGGTGCTGCCGCAGCCGCTTCTTGTTCTTCTCCACCTCGTGGTCGTGGCGGATATTGCCCGCCGCGGCCTGGAGCCGGGTGTTGCAGAAGTCGATCCAGATGCGCACCTCGGCGCGCTTCGTCAGCTCCTTGGGCATCAGCGGCACGTCGGGGAACTTCTCGTCCAGGTACTCGTTGATGACCGCGGATTCGTATATCACCGCGTCCTCGTCCACCAGCACGGGCACCTTGCCGTACGGGTTGAGGGTGACCAGTTCTTTCGACTTGTTCTGCAGGTCGCATTCGATCAAGTCGTAAGGGATGTCTTTCTCGGCCAGGACAAGCCTTGTCCTGTGGGCGTACGGTCAAGGACCGTAGGACAGTAGTCGCAACATGTCGTCCTCCTTCGAGTCCGCGGCCCGCTCCCGCGCCGGCCGCCGTTCGGGCGGGCTCGAAACCCGCTTGTGGTCAATTCTACGCGACGATCGGCTCCTTCACCGGCACGTGGCTGGGTCGCCGCGGCACGCGTGTGCGCGGCTTGCCGTCCACCTGCGAGTTGCCCGCGCCGAACAGCAGCAGACGGTCCCCGCCGGTGTTGCAGAGCTGGTACGGCTGGCCCGATCTCAGCAGGATCGTGTCGTGCGGGTTCAGGACGAACTCGTCCTCCGGCGTCCGCACCGTGCACTGGCCCTCGAGGACCATGAAGATATGGTCGTCGTTCTCGTGGTAGTGCATGTCGTCCTGCATGTTCGCTTCACAGTTGATGGTCCAATAGTAGGTCAGGTCCGTGCGCCACAACGAAAGATGGCGGATCTCCGGGTTTGCCTTGGCCTCTTCGATGGGGTTCTTGACCTCGTACATGCGCCTTTCCTCCTTGTCGTTCCGGGATGGCTACTTGTTCGCCACGAGCTTGCCGTGGGTGCCGTCGCAGTAGGGCCGGGTCTTCGAGCGCCAGCACGAGCAGATGGCCATGGTCCGCGGCTTGTCCACGACGATCTCCCGCGGCGTGATGGACGTCACCTTGTGCGAGCCGTCGCAGAACGGGAAGTTCTGGGTGCGCCCGCACATGCAGTAGAACCGGCTCTTGGATTCCTGCCGGACGATCACCGGCTCGATCAGATCATCGTACGCCAAACTCATTCGAGTTCCTCCCTTGGTACGCTGGCGCTCCGGCTCGGCCGGGCACTCCCGCAGTGAGCGCCGTCGGCGCTTGAAGCTTGAAATATATACTCCAGTTTGGGGCGGAGAGCCAGACGAAGCCTACACGAGGAGGCCCATGACCGTCCGCGCATCGACGACATGGATGTTCGGACCGGCTGCCGCGACGGTGTTCTCCGGGACGAACCGTGCCTGTACCACCTCGGCGTCCTCGGTGTCACCGAGATGTCCGACAAGGACACCCGCGACGGGGCGAGACGTTTCAACACGGCGCGCCGTCCACTTGACCTCGCCCACCAGCAGCCGCTTCCCGTCCACCGAACGCGCGACGACGTCCAGTTCCGGCGCGTTGCCGCGCCAGTACCGTTGCGCGGGCTCCCAGGGACCCAGCCGGCCCAAGGGCGTATCGGAGCGGTGCAGCAGGGGGACGGCTCGGCGGCACAGCTCCTCCCAGGCGACGGCATCGAGGGCCGGCCGATGCCGATGCCAGTACGTGAGCCGTGTCTCGCGGGGCGCGGCCGCGAGGGCGGCCCGGTGCGGAGCGACCACCCGGAACCACAAGTGCAGAAACGGGTCGTCGATGCGGTACAGGCTGCGCCTGCCCGCCTTGGGGTCGCTGCCGAACGGCGTGTCGCGGCGTACAAACCCCATCTCGATCAGCGATGCCAGCGGCCGCGACAGGCTGGAGGCAGGCTTGCCGAGGCGGTCGGCGATCTCGCTGACCCGGTGCGCCCCGTTGCCGATCACGTCGAGCAAGGGCCGCAACGCCGTGGCGGGAGGGGTTTCCTCCCGCAACAGCCGATCGGGTTCACCATGAAGCGGACCCGCCGGGTCGAGAACCAGTGCATCCACCGCCGCCTCGATGTCGCTTCCGAAGGGTTCGGCGAGTTCCCAGTAACGGGGTACGCCACCCCACAGCGCGTAGGCGCCCACCAACCCGCGGTGCTTGTCCCAGGGAAATGCCTCGGCGAGATGTCCCGGCGGCAAGGGGCCGACCGCGAAGGCTTCGACCGCCCGGCCGTAGAGCGGCGCGGCGGCGTCCAGTATCACGCTGTGCATCATGCGCTGGCTCGATCCGCACACCACCAGGCGAACCCGCCGCTCCAGTCGATCCAGCCAGTTCTGCAGAACACCGGGCAACGCGGGGTCCGCCTCGATCAGATAGGGCAGCTCGTCGAGCACCCACGGCCCCTCCCATCCAGCGCGGTCCGCCTCGACGGAAAGCCGTGTCAGAAACGAGCGCCAGTCCGGGTACTCGACGTCGGCAAAGCCCGGGAATCGTTCCGCCACCGCCGCCGCCAGGTAGCGCCGTTGCACCGGCGGGGACGACTGATCCGCCACCGTGTACAGACCGTCGTGCGCCCGGGACCATTCGATGAGCAGCCGCGATTTCCCGATTCTCCGGCGGCCCCAGATGACGGCGAAAGCGCCGGGGCGGGACAGGACGCTGTCCAGCCGCTCCATCTCGTGGCGGCGATCGAGGAATTGCATTCATTTATTATGCGTAGTAACATTATGTTTTGCAACATAATAAATGCGCATTGATTTTGATTGATCCACAAAAGTCGGGGGAACCTAGTCGAGGTGCGTTCGCTGCGTTGGGACGAGACGCAAGCGGAGGAGTACACGATCAACCCCTTAGTTGACACCCCTCAACCCATATATTACCCTCCCCTCCAGCCTCCGCATGACTCTCCTGACAGGACGGTGCGCGGCATTTAACCATGGGTAGCGAGACGCTCTGGCCGCTGGGTCTGTACTTTCTGATTGCTCTCGTCGTGGCGGGCAGCATGATCGGGTTGTCGTTCGTCCTGGGCGAGCGCCATTCGGACCGCGCCACCGGCGAGCCCTACGAGTCCGGCATCCTCTCCACCGGGTCGGCGCGCGTGCGTCTCTCGGTGAAGTTCTACATCGTCGCGATGCTCTTCGTGATCTTCGACCTGGAAGCGGTGTTCATCTTCGCCTACGCCGTGGCGTACGAGGAGGTGGGCTGGGCCGGCTACGCCGGCATGGTGATATTCGTGGCGGTGCTGGTGGTGGGGCTGATCTACGAATACCGCATGGGCGCGCTCGACTGGGAGCCTATCCGCCTGAGGCGGGCCAAGGCCGGTCGGGAAAGGATCGGCATTTGATGCAATGGTCGCTGTCCAAACCCCAGGCGGCCGAGCCGCAGAGGGGGGCCTTCGACGACGCCATACAGCGGCTGCTGGTGATGGCGCGCCTTGAGGATCTGGTGCGGTGGGGACGCAAGAACTCCATGTGGCCGTTCCACTTCGGGCTTTCCTGCTGCTTCGTGGAGATGGCCACGAGCCTCACCAGCAAGTTCGACGTGGCCCGCTTCGGCGCCGAGGTCATCCGCGGCACGCCGCGGGAGGCCGACGTCATCGTGATCGCCGGCACCCCCTTCATCAAGATGGCGCCGGTGGTGCGGCGCCTGTACGAGCAGATGATGGAGCCCCGCTGGGTGATCTCCATGGGCGCCTGCGCCAACTCCGGCGGCATGTACGACATCTACAGCGTGGTCCAGGGAGTGGACAAGATCCTTCCCGTGGACGTGTACGTGCCGGGCTGCCCGCCCGCTCCCTGGGCCTTTCTGGAGGCGTTGACCCTTTTGCAGAAGGCCGTGGGCAACGAGCGCCGGCCCCTGAGCTGGATGGTGGGCCCGCAGGGCGTGGAGAAGGCGGTGTTGCCCGCCATGCGCGACGTCAAGCGGCCGGACCGGGTTCGAGCCACGAGCCTGCGTACGCCGGACGAGGTCTAGCAACTCCCAGTAAAGCGATGAGCACGGTTGCTTCGTTCTTGAGCAGGAATGACCGAATGATCCAATCGGCGCGACGCGCGGTGAGCGGGGAAAGGTGGGCGGGTCCGGACGATGAGTGACGCGCCCGCCGTGGTGAACGAGCTCGAAGGCCGTTTCGGCGCCGATTCCTTCACGGTGCAGAAGACCCGCGCCGGCTTTCCCACCCTGTGGACGTCACGGGACAAGCTCCCGGCTTTCCTCAACTTCCTCAAGACCGAGGTGCCACGCCCCTTCGGCACGCTGTACGACCTCACCGCCATCGACGAACGCTTCCGCCAGCACCGCGACGGCCAGCCCGAGAGCGATTTCACCGTCCTTTACCATCTGCTCTCCTACGAGCGGAACGAGGACCTGTGCATCAAGGTGCCGCTGTCGGACGGCGACGCCGCGCTGCCCACGTCCACCGGCCTGTGGCCCTCGGCCAACTGGTACGAGCGCGAGGTGTGGGACATGTTCGGCGTGCGCTTCGACGGGCATCCGGCGCTGCGCCGCATCCTCATGCCGCTCACCTGGGAGGGCCACCCGCTGCGCAAGGAGCATCCCGCCCGGGCCACGGAGATGGGACCGTTCCAGCTTCCCGACGAGCGCCAGGAACGCGAGCAGGAGGCGCTGCGCTTCCGCCCGGAGGACTGGGGCATGAAGCGCACCCGCGATGGCGCGGACTTCATGTTCCTGAACGTCGGCCCGCAGCATCCCGGCACCCACGGTGTCATCCGCATCATCCTGCAGCTCGACGGCGAGGAGATCGTCGATTGCCTGCCCGAGATCGGTTTCCACCACCGGGGCGCCGAGAAGATGGGCGAACGCCAGTCGTGGCACTCGTTCATCCCCTACACCGACCGCATCGATTACCTCGGCGGGGTCATGAACAACCTCGCGTACGTCCTGTCGGTGGAGCAGTTGGCCGGCATGGACGTCCCCGACCGCGCCCAGGTCATCCGCGTGATGATGTGCGAGTTGTTCCGCATCGCCAGCCATCTGGTGTGGTACGGCACCTTCGCTCAGGACGTGGGCTCCCTTTCCGCGGTCTTCTACACGTTCAACGACCGCGAGCGCATCTTCGACATCGTCCAGGCCGTGTGCGGCGGACGCATGCATCCGAGCTGGTTCCGCATCGGCGGCGTGGCCCACGATCTGCCCAAGGGCTGGCAGGCCATGGTGCGGGACTTCGTCGACTACATGCCGGACCGGCTCGCGGAATACGACAAGATCGTGATGCAGAACCGCATCTTCAAGGCGCGCACCCAGGGCATCGGCGCCTACACCGCCGAAGAGGCCATCGACTGGGGCGTCACCGGCCCCGGTCTCCGCGCCTGCGGCTACGAGTGGGACTTCCGCAAGAAGCGGCCCTACTCGGGCTACGACCAGTTCGACTTCGACGTTCCCATCGCCCAGAAGGGCGACTGCTACGACCGCGCGCTGGTGCGCGTCGAGGAGATACGCCAGAGCCTGCGCATCATCGACCAGTGTCTCAAGAACATGCCCTCCGGGCACTACAAGTCGGACCATCCGCTGGCCACGCCGCCGCGCAAGGAGCGCACGATGCACGACATCGAGACGCTCATCAACCACTTCCTCAGCGTGAGCTGGGGGCCGGTGATTCCGGTCGGGGAATCCTTCGTGGGCATCGAGGCCACCAAGGGCAACAACGGCTACCGTCTGGTGAGCGACGGCGGCACCATCCCTTACCGGGTGCGTATCCGCACCCCGTCCTTCGCCCACATGCAGATGATCCCGCTCATGAGCCGCGGCGTCATGGTGCCGGATCTCCTGGCGATTCTGGGCAGCATCGACTTCGTGCTGGCGGACATAGACCGATGAAGAAGGGCGCGGAGCGAGATCGAAGAGTGACGAGCGCGACATGCTGACGGAAGACGAGCGCAAGAAGATCCGGGCCGAGGCGGCCCACTACGACCACCCGCAGGCCGCGTGCGTGGAGGCGCTGAAGATCGTCCAGGAGCACCACCGCTGGGTGTCGGACGAGCACCTGAAGGAAATCGCCGCGCTCCTGGACATGAGCCCGGAGGCGCTCGACAGCGTCGCCACCTTCTACAACCTGATCTTCCGCAAGCCGGTGGGGGAGAACGTCATCCTCCTGTGCGACAGCGTGAGTTGCTGGATCCTGGGTTACGAGGGTATTCGTGCCCATCTCAAGGAACACCTCGGCGTGGAGTTGGGCGAGACCACCGCGGACGGCAAGTTCACCCTGCTGCCCATGGCCTGCCTCGGCACCTGCGACCGGGGGCCGGCGATGATGGTGGGGAACGAGCTTTACCGCAACCTGGACAACGACAAGGTGAACGAGATACTCGCCCGCTACCGGCAGCCGTCGGGCGCCTGACCGGACTGGACGATATGGCGAACGGATCATCCATGGACAAGCCCCTGACCGGGGACCTGCGGCCGGACGGCACCGTGCTCGACCTGGCGGCCTACGAGCAGGTGGGCGGCTACGAGGCGCTGCGCAAGGTGCTCAAGGAGATGGCCCCGGCGGACGTCCTCAAGGAGGTGACGGACTCCAGGCTCCGGGGACGCGGCGGCGCGGGCTTCCCCACGGGCCAGAAGTGGAGCTTCGTGCCCATGGGCGACAATGCGCCCACGCCCAAGTACCTGGTGGCCAACGCCGACGAGATGGAGCCGGGGACCTTCAAGGACCGTCTGATCCTGGAAGGGAACCCGCACCTGCTCATCGAGGGGATGATCCTGTCCGCCTACACCATCCAGGCCACGCAGGGCTACATCTTCCTGCGCTGGGCCTACAAGCTCGCGGCGGAGCGCATCACCCGCGCGCTGGCCGAGGCCTACGACAAGGGCTACCTCGGCCGGAACATCCTGGGCTCGGGCTACAACTTCGAGCTGCATCTGCACACGAGCGCCGGGCGCTACATGTGCGGCGAGGAGACCGGGCTCCTGAACGCGCTGGAGGGCAAGCGCGCCAATCCCCGGGCCAAGCCGCCGTTCCCCCAGGTGAGCGGCCTGTTCGGCAAGCCCACCATCGTGCAGAACGTCGAGACCCTGTGCAACGTGGCGCCGATCCTGCGCAACGGCGCCCAGTGGTACCTGGGCCTGAGCCGCAGCGAGGACGGCGGCACCAAGCTCTACGGCGTCAGCGGCAAGGTGCGGCGGCCGGGGGTATGGGAGCTGCCCCTGGGCACCACCATCCGCGAGATCCTCGAGCGGCGCGCCCGCGGCATGCGCGAGGGCTACAAGTTCCGCGGCCTCCTGCCGGGGGGCGCCTCCACCGATTTCCTGGTGGAGGAGCACCTGGACGTGAAGATGGACTACGGTTCGGTGCAGGCGGCGGGCAGCCGGCTGGGCACCGGCCTGATGGTCGTCCTCGACGACCAGACCTCGGTGGTGGGCATGGTGCTCAACCTCGAGCGCTTCTTCGCCCAGGAGTCCTGCGGCTGGTGCACGCCGTGCCGCGACGGCCTGCCCTGGACCGCGCGCATTCTCCAGGGACTCCTCGAAGGGCGCGGGCGCCCCGGCGACCTGGAGCGGCTGGAGATGCAGATCCGCATGATGGGGCCGGGCAACACCTTCTGCGCGCTGGCCCCCGGCGCCATGGAGCCGTTGCAGAGCGCCCTCAAGTATTTTCGGGAGGACTTCGAAAAGCTCTTGCCGAAGAGCGACGCAGCGTAACCATCATGGCCACCATCTACGTCGACGACCGGCCCTACGAGGTCGACCCCGCCAAGAACCTGCTGGAGGAATGCCTCTCCAAGGGACTCGACCTGCCGTACTTCTGCTGGCACCCGGCCCTGGGGTCCGTGGGCGCCTGCCGCCAGTGCGCGGTCAAGCAGTTCCGCGACGAGAACGACCAGCGCGGCCGCATCGTCATGGCGTGCATGACTCCCGCCATGGACGGCGCGCGCATCTCCATCCGGGACAAGGACGCGGCGCAGTTCCGCGCCGGCATCGTCGAGCTCCTGATGAGCAACCACCCGCACGACTGCCCGGTGTGCGACGAGGGCGGCGAGTGCCACCTCCAGGACATGACGGTGATGACCGGGCACAACTACCGCGGCTACCGCTTCGGCAAGCGCACCTTCACCAACCAGCAACTGGGGCCGTTCATCAACCATGAGATGAACCGCTGCATCACCTGCTACCGCTGCGTGCGCTACTACCGGGACTACGCCGGCGGCAAGGATCTGGACGCCTTCGCCTCCCACAACCACGTCTACTTCGGGCGCCACGAGGACGGTGTCCTGGAGAACGAGTTCAGCGGCAACCTGGTGGAGATCTGCCCCACGGGCGTCTTTACCGACAAGACCCTGAAGCAGCACTACACCCGCAAGTGGGACCTGCAGACCGCGCCGTCGGTGTGCGCCCATTGCAGCCTCGGATGCAACACCATCGCGGGCGAGCGCTACGGAGGGCTCCGGCGCATCCTCAACCGCTACAACGCCCAGGTGAACGGCTACTTCCTGTGCGACCGCGGCCGCTTCGGCTACGATTTCGTGAACGGCGACCGGCGCCTGCGCCAGCCGCGCCTGCGCCAGGACGGCGAGAGCCGCCCGGTCAGCGGCGCGGACGCGCTGAAGCGCACGGCGCTCCTGATGGGACGGCAGTCCCGCGTCATCGGCATCGGCTCGCCGCGGGCGTCGATGGAGGCGAACTTCGCTTTGCGGACACTCGTGGGCTCGCGCAACTTCTTCAGCGGGATGGCCCCCGGCGAGGAGCACCTGGTGGCGCGCATGCTGCTCGTGCTCCGGGGCGCCGGTGTCCGCACCCCGTCGCTGTCCGAGGTGGAGTCGGCCGACGCGGTCTTCGTGCTGGGGGAGGACGTCACGCAGACGGCGCCGCTGCTGGCGCTGGCGATTCGCCAGGCGGTGAAGCAGGCGCCGCGCAAGCAGGCCATGCAGTTGCGTATTCCGCGCTGGGACGACGCCGCCCTGCGCGGGGTCATACAGCAACAGAAGGGACCGCTGTACGTCGCCACGCCGGCGGGCACCCGGCTCGACGAAGTGGCCACCCAGTGCTTCAGGGGAGCGCCCGATGACGTGGCGCGGCTGGGGTTTGCCGTGGCGCGCGCGCTGGACGCGAGCGCTCCGGCGGTGAAAGGGTTGTCGCGGGAAGAGCGCGCGGCGGTCCAGGCGGTTGCCAAGACGCTGCGGGCGGCGGAGCGGCCGGTGATCGTGTCCGGGTCCGGCTGCGGCAGCGAGGCGGTGGTCGACGCGGCGGCGCAGGTGGCGCGGGCGCTCGGCGGGGCCGGGACCGCCAACCTGTGTTTCACGGCCGCCGAATGCAACAGCTTCGGCTTGGGGCTGCTCAATGCCATGGGCACCGCCGAGGCTTTCCAGCGGGTGGCCGACGGTCTTGTCGACACGGTGGTGGTGCTGGAGAACGACCTCTACCGCCGGGTGGGGCGCGCCTCGGTGGATGCCATGCTGGAGTCCGCCCACGTCGTCGCCATCGACCACTCCGCCACGGACACGATGGCCGGCGCCGAGGTGGCGTTTCCGTCGGGTACCTTCGCCGAGACCGAGGGCACCGTGGTGAACAACGAAGGCCGCGCGCAGCGGTTCTACCAGGTGTTCGTGCCCGAGGGCGAGGTGAAGCCGGCGTGGGGCTGGCTGGGGGAGATGGCCCAGGCGGCCGGACGCACCGAGTTGACGGGGCTGCGCTCGCCCGACGATCTCCTGGCGGCGCTCGGGCGCGCGGTGGCGGTGTTCGAGGGACTGCCGAAACACGTGGCGGGCGCGTCGTTCCGGGTGAACGGGGAAAAGGTGCCGCGCCTGTCGCCGCGCGCCAGCGGCCGCACGGCCGTTTCGGCCAACGTGAACGTGCACGAGCCCAAGCCGCCGGCGGACCCGGATTCGCCCTTGGCGTTCACCATGGAGGGTTATCCGCAGCAGCCGCCGTCGCCGCTGATCACGCGTTTCTGGGCGCCGGGATGGAACTCGGTCCAGTCGCTCAACAAGTTCCAGGCGGAGGTGGGCGGGGCGCTCACCGGCGGCGATCCCGGCACACGGCTGATCGAGCCGGTGGCCAACGGCGCCGCGGCTTACACCGACGAGATCCCGCCCGCGTTCAAGCGTCGCGCGGGCGAGTTCCTGGTGGTGCCGCTGCACCACATCTTCGGTTCGGACGAGCAGAGCGCGGCCGCGCCGGCGGTGGCGCAACGGAGCCCCGGGGCGTACGCGGCGCTCAACTCGGAAGACGCGCGGACGCTGGGGGTTCAGGAGGGGGAGTTCGTGGAGATCGAGCTGGACGGCGGGATGTTCCAGTTGCCGGCCCGCCTCATGCCCAGCATGACCGCCGGCCTGGTGGGCGTGCCCGTGGGAATCGGCAACGTCCGCGGCGTGGACGTCCCGGCCTGGAGCCGGTGCCGCAGGGTGTGACGTGACGGACGTGCTGCTACAGATCGCGGTGATCCTCGGGGTGCTCAACGCGCCCCTGATCCTGGCCGCGCTGCTCATCTGGCTGGAGCGGCGCTTCCTGGCGCTGCTGCAGGACCGCCACGGTCCCAACCGGGTGGGTCCGCTGGGGCTCGGCATCGTGCTGGCGGACATGATCAAGATCTTCACCAAGGAGGACTGGGTCCCGCCCTTCGCCGACCGCGCCGTGTTCATTCTGGCCCCGGCGGTCATCGTCATCACCGGGCTGATGTCCGTGGCGGTCATACCCATCACCGAGACCATCGGCGTCACCGACCTCAACATCGGGCTGCTGTTCTTCCTCGCCATGTCGTCCATGGGCGTCTACAGCGTGGTGCTGGCGGGGTGGGCGTCGAACAACAAGTATGCGCTCCTGGGGGGGCTCCGGGCCTCGGCCCAGATGGTGAGCTACGAGGTGTTCATGGGGCTCTCGCTCATGGGCGTCGTGCTCATGGCGGGGTCCTTCAGCCTGCGCGACATCGTCGCGGCGCAGCAGGATATCTGGTTCATCGTGCCCCAGTTCCTGGGCTTCGTCATCTTCTTCATCGCCGGGCTGGCCGAGACCCATCGTCTCCCTTTCGACCTGCCCGAGGCCGAGGCCGAGTTGGTGGCGGGATTCCACTCCGAGTACTCGGGGATGAAGTTCGGCATGTTCTTCGTCGGCGAGTACGTCGGCGTGACGGTGATCTCGGCGATGATCGTGACGCTGTTCTGCGGCGGGTGGATGGGGCCGGTGCTGCCGGGCATCGTGTGGTTCGCGCTGAAGCTGCTGTTCTTCATCCTGATATTCATCCTGTTGCGGGCGTCGCTGCCGCGGCCGCGCTTCGATCAGTTGATGGCCTTCGGCTGGAAGGTGCTGCTGCCGCTGTCGCTGCTCAACGTGGTGGTGACGGCCGGGGCGCTGCTGCTGTGGAAGGCTTGAGGGTCTGTTGATGTCGTCGTGTCCGAACGCCGTGAGGAACCATCGATGCTAAGCATGCTGCGGACCATCTGGACGGTGCTGCTGCACCTGTTCCGGCGCCCCATCACGGTCCAGTACCCCGAGGAGAAGCCGTACCTGCCGCCGCGTTACCGCGGGCGGATCATCCTTTCGCGGGATCCGGACGGGGACGAGCGCTGCGTGGGCTGCTACCTCTGTTCCGCCGTCTGTCCGGTGGACTGCATCGCGCTCCAGGCGGGGGAGCGGCCGGACGGCCGGCGCTATCCGGAGTTCTTCCGCATCAACTTCTCGCGCTGCATCTTCTGCGGCCTGTGCGAGGAGGCGTGTCCGACCTATGCGATTCAACTGACGCCGGACTTCGAGTTGTGCGACTTCAACCGGCAGAGTCTCGTGTACGAAAAGGAGGATCTGCTGATCAACGGCCCGGGCAAGTATCCCGGCTACAACTTCTACCGGGTCGCCGGCCTGGCCGTCAGCGGCAAGGAGAAGGGCGCCTCCGAGAACGAGGACAAGCCCGTGGACGTGAAGAGCCTGCTGCCGTGACCGGCAGCGCGGGGAACCAGGCTGTCAACGCAGTATCCGTAGTGCCATGACGCTTATCTACTATGTCGCGGCCGCCGTCGCCGTCTTCTCGACGGCCATGGTCATCACCCGTTCCAACGCGGTGCACGCATTGCTGTACATGATCGTGTCGCTGCTGTCGCTGGCGCTGATCTTCTTCACCCTGGGGGCGCCCTTCGTGGCGGCTCTGGAGGTGATCGTTTACGCCGGCGCCATCGTGGTGCTGTTCGTGTTCGTCATCATGATGCTCAATCTCGGCGCCGAGGCCACCGCCCGCGAGCGCCGCTGGCTGCAGCCCAAGGCATGGATCGGTCCGGCGATTCTCACCGCCGTCCTGTTCGCCGAGTTCCTGGTGGTGGTCGCCACCGAGCCCGCCGCGGCGGGCGCTCCCGCGGGCGTGGGCGTCAAGCGCGTGGGCGCCGCCCTCTACGGCCGCTACGTGCTGGGCGTGGAGCTGGCCGCCATGCTCCTGCTGGCCGGGCTGGTGGGCGCGTTCCACCTGGCCCGCCGCGTGTCTTCCGACGACGAGGAGGATGAGTCCTGATGGCCGCGGTCCCCATGGAGCACGGACTCGTGCTGGCGGCGGTGCTGTTCGGGCTGGGGCTCACGGGCGTCCTGGTGCGCCGCAACATCATCTTCGTGCTCCTGTCCCTTGAGATCATGCTCAACGCCGCCGCCCTGGCCTTCGTGGTGGCGGGGGCGCACTGGGGCCAGGCCGACGGACAGGTCATGTTCTTCTTCATTCTGGCCATGGCCGCGGCCGAGGTGGCCGTGGGCCTGGCGCTGGTGGTGCAGCTCTATTATCGCTTCAACACCCTGGACGTGGACACGGTGAGCGACCTGAGAGGCTGACATGCTCGAGCTGCTGTGGCTGATACCCGCCTTTCCCCTCGCCGGCTTCCTCGCCCTCACGCTGGTGGGGTCGCGCCTGTCGCGCACCGAGGTGGCCTACGTGGGCGCGGGTTCCGTGGGCCTGTCGGCGGTGGTGACGCTGTTGGTGGGGCTGAGCTTCATGGCGGCGCCGCCCGCCGGGGGCAGCTTCGTCCAGACCCTGTGGATATGGGTGGACGTAGCCGGCTTCCGTCCCGCGTTCGCGTTCCATCTCGACGCCCTGTCGCTCACGATGATCTTCGTCGTGACCTTCGTGGGCTTCCTGATCCACCTCTACTCCGTCGAGTACATGATGGGGGAGGAGGGCTACAGCCGCTTCTTCGCGTACATGAACCTGTTCGTGTGCGCCATGCTGACGCTGCTCCTGGCCGACAACCTCATGCTGCTGCTCCTCGGCTGGGAGGGCGTGGGCCTGTGCAGCTACCTGCTGATCGGCTTCTTCTACAAGGACGAGGCCAACAGCCAGGCCGCCAACAAGGCCTTCATCGTCACCCGGGTGGGGGACACGGCCATGCTCATGGCGCTGTTCCTGCTCTTCGCCGAGCTGGGCACCCTGGACATACAGGTGCTGCTGGAGCGGGCGGGCCAGCAGTTCCAACCCGGCTCGGGCATGGCCACGGCCGTGGCGCTGCTGCTGCTGGGCGGGGCCGTGGGCAAGTCGGCGCAGCTTCCGCTCCAGACCTGGCTGCCGGACGCCATGGCCGGGCCCACGCCGGTGAGCGCCCTGATCCACGCGGCCACCATGGTGACCGCGGGCGTCTACCTCATCGCCCGCACCCACGTGCTCTTCACCCTGGCGCCGGCGGTGCTGACGCTGGTGGCGGTCATCGGCACGCTGACGCTGCTGATGGCGGGCTTCGCCGCGCTGGTGCAGTCCGACATCAAGCGGGTGCTCGCCTACTCCACCATCAGCCAGATCGGCTACATGTTCCTGGCCCTGGGGGTGGGCGCGTGGTCGGCGGCGCTGTTCCATTTCATGATCCATGCCTTCTTCAAGGCGCTCTTGTTCCTGGGGGCGGGCGCGGTGATCATGTCGCTGCACCACGAGCAGGACATGTACCGCATGGGCGGCCTGCGCCGGCAGATGCCGTTCACCTTCTGGTGCTTCCTCATCGGCTCGGCAGCGCTGGCAGCCGTGCCGGTGGTCACCGCGGGCTTCTACAGCAAGGACCTGATCATCTGGAACGCGTACAACTCCGAGATCGGCGGCGTCTGGCTGTGGGCCGGAGCACTGGCCGGGGCGCTTCTGACTTCGATCTACACTTTCCGCATGGTGTTCCTGACCTTCTACCGCGAGGCCACCGAGTGGGTGCGGCATCTCATGCCCATCCGTGAGCCGGGGCCGTGCGTGCGCATCCCGCTGGGGGTCCTGGCGGTGCTCTCGGTGGCGGCTGGCGTGATCGAGCTGCCGCATACCATGGGCTCGCTCACCCTGTTCTCCGGTTTCCTGAACACGGCGCTGCCGGAGTACCACGGCGTGCACGCGAGCTACGGCACCGAGCTTCTTTTCGAGCTGCTGGCGGCGGCCGCGTCGCTGGGCGGCATCTGGCTCGTGTGGACCCTGGTGATGGCGTCGCCCGGGCCCATGGAGCGCATCGCGGAGCAGCCGTGGGCGCGCGGCCTGGAGCGGCTGTGGTTCAGCGGCTGGGGCTTCGACGCCCTCTATGACGCGCTCTTCGTCAAGCCCTGGCTGTGGTGCGCAAGGGTCAACAAGGACGACTTCATCGACGTCTTCTATCGCGCCGCCGCTTTCGTCACCGAGACGCTCCACTTCGTCGCGAGCATGACGCAGACGGGCGCGGTGCGGTGGTACGCCACCGGCATCGCGGTGGGCGCGGTACTGACCGTGGGACTGGTGATCATCCTATGAGCCTTGCCTGGATCCTGCTTCTGCCCTTCGGGGGCGGCCTCGCGGCGTGGATCGCGGGGCGGTGGAGCGACCTGTGGGCGCGCTGGATCGCGCTGGGGACGGCGCTGCTCCACCTGTTGTTGCTGCTGGTGACCTGGGGCGTCTTCCTCACCCGCGTCGCGCCCGCGCCGGGCGGGTGGCTGATGGCTTCCAAGCAGCCCTGGATCCCGCAGTTGGGCATCAGCTTCCACCTGGCCGTGGACGGCATCAGCCTGCTGATGCTGCTGCTCGCGAGCTTCCTCACGGTCCTGGCGGTGCTGACCTCCTGGACCGCCATCACCCGCTCGGTGGGGTTCTTCCACTTCAACCTGTTGTTGATCCTGACGGCCCTGTCGGGCGTTTTCATCGCCTTCGACCTGTTCCTCTTCTTCGCCTTCTGGGAAATCTCGCTGCTGCCGCTGTACTTCCTCATCGGCATCTGGGGCTACGAGAACCGCGTCTACGCCACCACCAAGTTCTTCATCATCACCCAGGGCAGCGGCCTGCTGATGCTGTTGGCCATCCTGGGGCTCGTGGTGGTGCACTGGCAGTCCACCGGCGTCCTGACCTTCGACTACCTGGACCTGGTGGGCACGGTCATGTCGGAGACCAAGGCGTTCTGGCTGATGCTGGGCTTCTTCATCGCCTTCGCCGTGAAGCTCCCGGTGGTGCCGTTCCACACCTGGCTGCCCGACGCCCACACCCAGGCCCCCACCGCGGGCAGCGTGGCGCTGGCGGGCCTGGTGCTCAAGATCGGCGCCTACGGCATGCTCCGTTTCGTGGTGCCGATGTTCCCCCAGGCAGTGGCGGACTTCACCGTGGCGGCCATGATCCTGGCGGTGGTGGGCATCCTCTACGGCGCGCTCCTGGCCCTGGCCCAGACCGACCTGAAACGCATGGTGGCGTACACCAGCATCAGCCACATGGGCTTCGTGCTGCTGGGCATTTTCGCCGGCAACGAGTTGGCGCTTCAGGGCGCGGTCATCATCATGCTGTCCCACGGTTTCAGCGCCGCCGCGCTGTTCATCATGGTGGGGGACCTGCAGCACCGCACACACACGCGCGAGCTGGGGCGGTTCGGCGGCCTGTGGACGGTGATGCCGCGCATGGGCGGCGTGGGCCTGTTCTTCGCCATGGCGTCCCTGGGGCTGCCCGGGCTGGCGAGCTTCGTGGGCGAGTTCCTGGTGCTGCTGGGAGCGTTCCAGGTGAACGTGCCGCTGACGGTGCTGGCGTCGGTGGGCCTCGTGGCCGCCACGATCTATTCGCTGTGGATGATGCAGAAGGTCTACTACGGCGCCAACACCGGGGACTGGCAGGTCGACGATACCAACGGCCGGGAGATGGGGATCATGGCGTCGCTCATCGGCGCGACGCTGTGGCTCGGGCTCTACCCGCAGCCGGTGTTGACGACCTCCGGGCATGGGCTCGCCGAGATGCGCAAGTTCGCCGCCGAGGCCCGCGCCACGGCCGCGCGCCCCGAAGGCACGGAGAACGCGGCGTCCGCGGCCGTCGCGTCCACACCGTCGGTTGGAGGTGAGCGGCCGTGAACCCCTTCAGCGCATTGACTCCCATCGTCCTCCTGGGCCTGACGCCACTGGTGCTCATGCTGGTGATCTCGTTCCACCGGAGCCACTGGCTCGCCGCGCTCATCTCGCTGGCGGGCATGGCGCTGCCGCTGGCGCTGCTGGCGGGCACGGCCACCAGCGCCGAGCCACCGCTGGCGCCGCTGCTGATCATCGACGGCTACGCGCTCTTCTACATCGGCCTTCTGACGGCGGCGACCATGGTGGTGGTGGTGCTGTCGTACAGCTACCTCGAGCGCGCGCCGGGACACCGCGAGGAGTTCTATCTCCTGCTCACGCTGGCCACCTTCGGCTGCGCCGTGTTGACCGCCAGCAACCACTTCATCTCGTTTTTTCTCGGGCTGGAGATCCTGAGCGTTTCCCTGTACGGGCTCGTGGCCTATATGCGCACGACGCGCACGGCGCTGGAGGCGGGCATCAAGTACCTGATCCTGGCGGCGGCGTCGGCGGCCTTCCTGCTCTTCGGCATGGCGCTGATTTACGCGGACCTCGGCACCATGGACTTCACCGCCATGACCTCGGTGCTGGCGGCCAAGACCCGGGAGCCCTCGGTGCTGCTCCTGGGCGGCTTCGCCATGGTAATCATCGGCGCCGGCTTCAAGCTCGCGGTGGTGCCCTTCCACATGTGGGCGCCGGACGTCTACCAAGGCGCCCCGACGCCGGTGACGGCTTACCTCACCACGGTCTCCAAGGGAGCCATGGTGGCGCTGCTGCTGCGCTACGGGCAGTACGGCGGCCTCCTGGACTACGACTCGGTGGCCTCGGTGCTGGCGGTCATCGCGGTTCTCTCCATGTTCCTCGGCAACCTGCTGGCGCTCTTGCAGGACAACCTCAAGCGCCTGCTGGCCTATTCATCCATCGCCCATCTCGGCTACTTGCTGGTGGCGGTGATCGCCGCCTCCCGCGAGGGGTCGCACGCGGTGACCTTCTACCTGGTGGCCTACTTCATCACCTCCCTGGGCATTTTCGGCATCATCACCGCGCTCTCGGACGAGCGCAAGGAAGCCGACGAGGTCAGCGACTACCGCGGCCTGTTCTGGCGTCGCCCGTGGGTCAGCGGTGCGCTGTCGCTGATGCTGTTCTCCTTGGCGGGGATTCCCCTGACGGCCGGGTTCGTGGGCAAGTTCTACGTGCTCACCGCCGGCGTGGTCTCCGACCTCTGGACCCTGGTCCTGCTGCTGGTGGTGAGCAGCGTCATCGGCCTCTACTACTATCTGCGCATCATCATCACCATGTACCTGCCCGCTCCCGAGGACCCGTCCTCGCCCCTGTCCGCGACCCGCCGGTTCTCGTTCCCGGAAGGACTCGTGCTTGCCGGCCTCACGGTGCTGCTCATCTGGTTCGGCATCTACCCCGCACCGCTGCTGAGCGCCATCCAGGCGGCCGTGGGCACCTTGGCCTGAGGGGCGAAAGGCTTCGCCGACGGCGATGCCGAAGTGGTTCAACTTCTATGGGCGAACGGTGTACGGGCGGCCCTTCAGGAGGTGTAAGGCACCACCGTCGCAAGCGCAAGACGGATGAGGTTCATATGTGGGAGTCGGTCGGTTGCAGTGACGCGGCTACCTCACCGCGCCGAAGGCGGCTGTAAGGTCGTCGCGTTCAAGTGTGCCCGCTGCCCCTTCGTGGTCTTTGCCCGTGAAGATGCCGGTGAGCACGCCGTCATCAGTGCTGGTCGCGGATTGACGGAAGGTATTGCCGCGGACCTCAATGTCGTATTCGAGGTCGCCGTCACCCCAGGGGCGGATGTCGGAACCGGCTCGTACGATGTACTTCCATACCTCTAGTTGATGGAAGAGCGCATCTCCCTGAAGCGTGCTCAAGTTGACACGGACCTGCGCCTTGCCCATTACGGTTGCATTCGACTCCCCTCTTTCATTCTCGGTATCGCCAGGCCGGAAACCGACAAGATCGCCGCTCCATGTAACTTCACCTTGTAGCGGGCTATCTGCCAGGTTCACATACGGTGCTTCGCCGGAGGCCCAGCCCTGGAGAAGGGACGGTTCGTCACCCTCGAAAATGCTCTGGCGGGCAACACCGAACTCGGAAGTTTCGGTTTGGAACACAAAGTGATCGGAAAAGGGGAGCCAAAGCTGGAACTTTTGGCGCATGGCTTCCTTCGTGTCACCCGCTTTCAGTTTGACATAGGCTGCAAAGAGCGCTTGTCGGTCAATCGGATATAGTATCTTTGTCGGCTCCCATGGACCCAGAATAGTCCAATACAGGCGTGAATCTAGCCGGTCGATATGACCGTCGAATCCGAGACTATGAAGAAGCTCGTGCACGACGATCATATCGAGTCGGGTATCATCGCTCTCGTTTTGCCAACTGGTATTGTCCGGGGCGACAAAAATATGTGATGACCGACTAGAGCCATCCCCGGTGTAAGTTGAGACGGCAACGCCCGCTGCCCCCTCGGATAGCCACCTTTCCAATTCACTGGGTACACCGAAATCGATGTAGATCAAGCCGTCCGGCACCTCTTCGCTCAATGGTGGGACGTCCTCCCCGATTCGAATATGCCAAGCCGGCGGAAGCGCTTCGTTGAGCAATTGCACCGCGCGGAGAACATTTTGACGATGCCCCAAATCTTGACCGATATGCACCGTCGGGGGTGCGGCAAACGTGTACAGCTTGTCGTCAGAAACTGCCGTGAAGTAGTCGATGATATGGGTCAGTTCAGCGAGGTCGCGCGACAGTCCGTAGAATAGTCCCGGTCGACCGGCAACCTTTTTCAATGGATACTTGGGCGCAATATCCTTTCCCACGAGCAGCGTGGCTCCGTCATAGCCGTAGTAGTTGATTGGCATCGACGCGACATCCTGCGGTCGCAATGTGGGCAATGACGGTAACGGCGGACGCTCGGTCGTGTCTTGAGGATCGACGGGACTGGTGTTAATCGGCCGTTCTGGCGGCAGCGAAGCTGTCGTCGTAAGGGCTCCACCGCCACACCCCACTAGAAACAGAGCGAGACCAAACGCAGGAACGAAACGCAGCACGGGATACCCCTTTTTTCGATTCGGCAAATAGTTTTTCGAAGAAAGAATGGCACGTTTACGGGAGTCCGGCAACCCGTCGGCTAGCCGAGGCCGTCAGGCCAGCAGTTTGCCGCGCAGAACCGTGACGGCGTGACCCGACAGCATCACGCGCGTGCCCCGAACGGCGACCTTGACAAGGCCGCCGCGCTCCGACACCTGCCGCGCGGTGAACGTGTCGCGGCCGAGGCGGGATTGCCAGTAAGGCCCCAGGCAACAGTGGGCCGACCCGGTGACCGGGTCCTCGTCGATGCCGGTTCTGGGGGCGAAGAAGCGCGAGACGAAATCAATAACTCCCGTATTCGTCTGTGCCGTGACGATGATTCCGCGCGTGTCGATCGCGGCGAGACGCGTGAAGTCCGGGGCGAGCCGTTCGACGGTCAGTTGCGTGTCAATCTCGACGAGATAGTCAAAGCGGTTCCGGCCGACGTACGCGAGTTTGGCTCCGAGGGCGGCGGCAAGTTCGTCTGGAACAGGTGCAGGGTCGGGCGGTTCGGCCGGGAAGTCCATCTCGATCCACCCGTCGGCCAGTTCTGCTGACAACCGACCGGAGCGGGTGTGGAAGACGGCTGGAACATCCGGTGGCAGGTGTCCTTCCTCCCAAAGCACATGGGCGCTGGCGAGTGTGGCGTGACCGCAAAGATCGACCTCGACCGCGGGCGTGAACCAACGGAGGTCAAATGCGCCCGCTCCGCGGCGAACCAGGAAAGCGGTTTCCGAGACGTTCATCTCCCGCGCCACCCGCTGCATCCACTCGGCACGGGCTGGAGCGGGTAGGAGGCACACGGCCGCGGGGTTGCCGCCGAATGGCTCGCTGGTGAAAGCGTCGACTTGAGTGATGGTCAGGGTCATCTGCGACTATTCAGGGAATGCCGACCCGCGTCCCGGCGTTGCTTACTGTTTGGTTGCAATCCGTACTGGTGGTGATCTCATCTCAAGGTCCATGCGCCGAGCCCTCCCCTGCGCCAGTGGATATCTTACCACAAACCCTCGGGCAAGCCTGATTGACAGACGTAACCGACAGGGATTAACTAACTTCATTTCGCCGGCGTGGCGGCTATGGGGCGAAATACCGGCAAGCGCCCCGCGAAGGAAACGCAAACATGGCAAGGGTTTCGACCGGCAACCGAACATCCAACACGGCCGAAGACACGCTGGCTCGCAAGAGCCGGGACGAGAACGTCGTCTCCGGCGGTCATCTGGTGGCCGCGGCCCTCAGGAACGAGGGGGTGGACACGATCTTCACCCTGTGCGGGGGGCATATCATCGACATCTACGACGGTTGCATCGACCAGGGCATTCGCGTGGTGGACGTGCGCCATGAGCAGGTGGCGGCCCACGCCGCCGACGGGTACGCACGGCAGACCGGGCGGCTCGGCTGCGTGGTGACGACGGCGGGGCCGGGCTTCACCAACGCGCTCACGGGCATCGCCACGGCGTTCCGGTCGGAGAGTCCGGTGCTCCATATCGGCGGACAGGGGGCGCTCACCCAGCACAAGATGGGGTCGCTGCAGGACCTGCCGCACGTGGACGTCGCCGCGCCCATCACCAAGTTCTCGGCGAGCGTGCGTTCCACCGAGCGCATCGCCGACATGGTGGCCATGGCCGCGCGCGAGTGCTTCGCCGGGGCGCCGGGGCCGAGCTACCTGGAGATCCCCCGGGACGTGCTCGACCGCGAGGTACCCGCGGACAAGGCGGTGGTGCCGGAGGCCGGGCGCTCGCGTGCGTCCACCCAGTCCATCGGCGATCCCGCGGATGTGGAGAAGCTGGCGGAGTTGCTGGTGAATTCCGAGAGGCCGGCGGTGCTGCTGGGCACCCAGGTATGGACCTGCCGGGGCCACGAGGCGGCCACTTCGTTGTTCAAGGCGCTCAACGTGCCCTGTTACATGAACGGCGCCGCCCGCGGCCTGCTGCCGCCCGGCGACCCGCACTACTTCAACCGTACCCGCGGCGACGCCTTCAACGAGGCGGACGTCATCGTCATCGTGGGCACGCCCTTCGACTTCCGCATGGGTTACGGCCGGCGGCTGCGCGCGGATGCCACCGTGGTCCACATCGACATGGACTACCGGACGGTGGCCAAGAACCGGGACGTCTCCCTCGGGCTCGTGGGCGATCCGGGCGCGATCCTCAAGGCGGTACACGCGGTGGTGGGCGAGCGGCCGGACAACGGCGCCGAGGGCCGCGCGCGCTGGCTGGAGCATCTCCGCGGCCTGGAGGGCGAGCGGGTGGCCAAGCTCATGCCGCTCTTCCAGTCGGAAGCCAACCCCATCCATCCCTACCGCGTGGCGTGGGAGCTCAACGAGTTCCTCACCGAGGACACCATCTACATCGGCGACGGCGGCGACGTGGTGACCATCAGCGCCCAGGCCGTGGAGCCGCGCGCGCCGGGCAATTGGATGGACCCCGGCGCCCTGGGCGCGCTGGGCGTGGGCACGGGCTTCGCGCTGGCGTCGAAGCTGGTGAACCCGGACAAGGAAGTGCTGTGCTACTACGGCGACGGCTCCTTCGGCATGACCGCCTTCGACATGGAGACCGCCAACCGCTTCGGCGCCCCGTACATCGCGGTCATCGGCAACAACTCCGCCATGAACCAGATCCGCTACGGCCAGCTTTCCAAGTACGGCGAGGAGCGCGGCAACGTCGGCAACCTGCTGGGAGACGTGCCCTTCTCGAAGTTCGCGGAGATGCTGGGGGGATACGGTGAGGAGGTCACCGACTGCCGCGAGATCGCGCCGGCGCTGCAGCGGGCGCGGGAGTCGGTGCGCGCCATCGGCAAGTCGGCGGTCGTCAACATCTGGGTGAACGCGGGTGAATGGGCTCCCGGCACCAAGCGTCAGACCATGTACAAATAGTCAGGGACAAAGCAGGCAAGGAACTCCATGGACAAGGCACTCTCCGGCATTCGCATCCTGGACATGACCCACGTCCAGGCAGGCCCCACCTCCAGCCAGCTCATGGCCTTTCTCGGCGCCGACGTCATCAAGCTCGAGTCGCCCGCGGGCGACGCCACGCGCAAGCAGCTCCGGGACGTTCCCGACGCCGACAGCCTGTACTTCACCATGCTGAACTGCAACAAGCGCTCCATCACGGTGAACCTGAAGAACCCCCAGGGCAAGGAGGTCTTCACCCGGCTGGTGAAGGCGTGCGACGTGCTGCTGGAGAACTTCGGCCCGGGCGTGCTGGAGCGCCTCGGGTTCGGCTGGGAGAAGGTGCACGCGCTGAATCCGCGGATGATCATGGGCTCCATCAAGGGGTTCGGCAGCGAGGGCCCCTACGCCGCGTTCAAGGCCTACGAGAACGTGGCCCAGGCCATGGGCGGGGCCATGAGCACCAGCGGCATGTTCGACGGTCCGCCAGTGGTGACGGGCGCGCAGATCGGCGATTCCGGCACCGGCGTGCACCTGCTGGCCGGTATCCTCGCGGCCCTGCTCCAGCGCGAGCGCACCGGCCGCGGCCAGTACGTCGAGTGCGCCATGATGGATTGCGTCATGAACCTGTGCCGGGTCAAGTTCCGCGACCACCAGCGCATCGAGCACGGCCCCCTGGCCGAGTATTCCGTGCAGCAGTTCGAGGACTTCACGCCCCGGGCCGGCAACGACTCGGGCGGCGGCCAGCTCGGCAACGCTGTCCCGTGCAAGCCCGGCGGCGCCAACGACTACCTCTACGTGGTGGTGCAGGAGCACGTGTGGACCGCCCTGGCCACGCGCATCGGCGGTGAAGCCCTGGCCAACGACCCGCGCTTCGCCGACATCGACGTGCGCCGCGCCAACCAGGCCGAGATGTGGCGCCTGCTGGCGGAGTTCGCGCGCGACTACACCAAGTGGGAGCTGATGGACATCCTGAACGATCTCGACGTTCCCTGCGGCCCGATCATGAGCACCAAGGACCTGGCCCACGACGAGCACGTCCAGCTCCGGGAGATGATGGTCGAAGTGGACCACCCCGAGCGCGGCCTTTGGCACAACGTCGGCTGTCCCATCAAGCTCTCGGATTCGCCCGTGGACGTGAAGCGCTCACCGCTCCTGGGGGAGCACAACGACGAGGTGCTGAGCGAGGTCCTGGGCTACGGCGCCGACGAGATCGTCGCGCTTCGGAGCGCCGGCGCGTTCACGCGCGTGCCGCCGACGGATGGTTGATGGGGGTGCGCTAAGAAAACGCTCCGTCACGGGGCATGGAATTGAGGCGTCCACGACAGTTCTGCCACGCTTTACCCCTCTAGCCTTCCCACCACTGTCTTGTCGTGCACCCTGCGGGTACGCTCTATTGGAAATACCTCCGGCGTGTGCCATGTTGGGCGGCGATGGAGCCGGGTTGAGTCTTCACTGCCCGGTGTGCTGAAGGCCCTTGAGGAAGAGAAGTTCGGGTTTGATGTCGTCGCGTTGCACAGACGGCATCCGCGACGGCGCTACTATCCTTGTGTCCGGCTGACAGGTCATCATACCGCTGGGAGAGTACGCTATTCCGATAGTGGGGCCGAGGGACTTGTCATCACACAGAGGGCTGCGAGGTATTTTCTGGAGACCACGCCGAAGATGGTTCTGTCATCGGATCATGCCATATTGCGCCATTGGACCAACGGCCTCAACGTATTCTACGTTGACCCGCCGGTAGTGCATCACGGCGGATACGAGGGGACGTTCATCGGCACGAGTCGTTCGGTGTCGAGCCGCTACGAGCCCGCGGCGAACTACACGATTGGCCCGTGGCGGCGTGCCGTCACGGGGGTTGCGCGGGGCGTGAGCAAGTATCTTGCCTTCAGGAAACAAGTGCGCGCAGACGGGCACGATGCCGCCCTGCCGCTAGCCAAGCGCGCGTGAAGCGTGCCATTACAGGCAAACGTTGTGAGATGTCTGTATGTCGGTAGGCATGAGGTGACCGAGGTGACCATATGCCTGCCGACGGGACTGTTCCAAAGCTAGGGATCCGGGAGCTAGTCTTAGTGACGCCTATGCATATCGCCTTGGTCATTCCCACTCTCAAGGGCGGAGGCGCTGAACGGGTGGTGCTCAATCTGGCTCAGGGTTTCATCGACCGCGGTCACCATGTGGATATCGTGCTCCGTCGCCCAGTGCTCCACTACTCGGAGGACGTTCCCGCGGACGCCCGGCTATTCTTCGTGGACAAACTCCGCGGCCGGTTTCCGAAGAAGGACACTTCGTCGATGGGTGCTCGGCTGCGGCAGCTACCAAGAGCATACGGAAGAGCCAACTGGCTGGATGTGGGGCGCGCTTTCGAATGGAATCTGCTGCGTTGTCGTCCCGACCTGAGACTGCTGAACTTCACCCGTGCCATCGCGTCCTACATTGCCCGCGAACGTCCCGAATGTGTATTGCCGAGCCTCCCTCTTGCAAAGATCGCCACTCTTATGGCGGGTCGGTTCCTCAAGATTCATCCACCGATCATCCCGATCATTCACAGCAATTATGAACATCGGCGACCAAGAGACCGGTGCAGGTTGCGGTATATGGCCGACCAAGCAGCGCATTTTGTTGGTGTGTCGCAGGGTGTCTGCGACGCAGTCAGCCGTCTTGTTGGAGTGTCTTCCAAGGATGTCACTGCGATCAACAATCCGGTGGTTACCGAAGCGCTAGTTGGCGGAGTGGCGATGTCTCCGAGCCATCCGTGGCTGCAAGACGATGGTGTGCCGACAGTGCTTGCGGCTGGACGGCTTCAGAGAGTCAAGGATTATCCGACCCTTATCAAGGCATTCGCTCGACTTGCGGCGCGCCGCCCGTGCCGTCTGATTATTTTGGGTGAGGGAAAGCAACGGAAGAAGCTCCAAGCGCTCGTTCGCAGGTTGGGACTTGACGATCGCGTCTCACTCCCCGGTTGGGTGGACGACCCGTTTGTATATATGGCCAATGCTTCCCTGTTTGTCGTTTCGTCCATCTACGAAGGGCTGTCGATGGTGCTGGTTGAGGCGTTAGCGTGCGGGTGTCCGAGCGTTAGCACGAATTGTCCGTTTGGTCCTGCGGAGATACTTCTGGACGGCAAGCTCGGTCCTTTGGTGGCGGTGGGAGATGAGGCCGGGTTGGCCATGGCCATGGAGCGCGTCCTCGAAAAGCCACCCGACAAGGGGGTCTTGCGGCGCAGGGCAGAGGACTTTTCCGTGAACACCGCGGTCACTGCCTACGAACGACTCATCCAGGCGGTTGCATCCGGTAGTGTGAACCGGTCGACGCTGTGGGATTGCGCGGATGCGGGTCGGGCGGGAGAAGGCGGTTAGTGTCAGAGTTCATCCATAGCGCCTCCACGTTGGTGTATCATCTGGCCGCTAGCGGAGCGCTTCCCGCTTCGTGGTTTCGCGACACGGACCCGGCCAGCGTGGTGAAAGCCAAGCGCAAAGGAAGATTGTCTCTCGAGATCGTTACGCATTGTTGGCGGTATGGCCATTTTCTTACCTATCAGCTTAGTTCCCTCGTCACACACCGCTGTGACGAACTCGATGTGACCATGACCGTGTATCACGCCCCCCAGGATGAATCAGTCTTGCGGGTGCTGCGCTATTTCGACGGTATCGACGTCCCCGGCGTCTCATGGTCCTGGCGGCCGCTGCCCCCACAGGAGCTCTTCCGCCGCAGCATCGGCCGAAACCTTGCCGCCCGGGCGACAAAGGCCGATTGGATCTGGTTCACCGACGCCGACATTCTCTTCTATGAAGACTGTCTCAGCACGCTAGCGGAGGTGTTGCAGGGAAGAGATGACCCCTTGGTGCATCCCAGGACAATCCTGGGTACGTCTTTGCTGCCCGAGGACCACGAGATACTGGTGCAAGGGCGCGCATCCCCCGCCGTGAGAGAAGTCCCGGTCAGCGCTTTTCACCCGCACAATGGGATCCATAACAAGGCGAAGGGGTCCTTCCAGATTACACATGGAGACGTAGCACGGGCTCTTGGTTACTGTGCCTCAATCGGTTTCTATCAACAGCCTGCGCCGCGTTGGCGTAAGGCCTACGAGGACCGGGCGTTCCGGTGGCTCCTGGGCACCGACGGCACGCCCCTTGATATTTCGGGCGTCTGTCAGATTCGCCATGCCGTAAAGGGCCGGTACCGGCAGGGCTCGGTCACGGGAAGGCTTCGAACGCTCTTGCGGAGATGCTGGGAGCGTTCAGCATCTCGTCGCTGACCCGGTTCGGTGAACGGTCCCTACTTCTTCAGCATGCTCGGTGGAATACACCGTAGCAAGTTGTCCGATTTTAGGGATCACCCAAAACAACAGCTATCCCCATGTAAACCGCTCGGGCGCGGTCAAGCGCTCCCTTACGGCGTCGATGTGCCGCGGCCCGGCGTCCTGGTGCCGGTCGGGGACCAGGTATTCGTCGTTCAGAAATCGGAGGTAGCTGTTTCGGAGCGGAGCCGCCGGAGGGCGCCCGGCCCATATGTCCTCGATCCATCGCACCACGTCGTCCTCGGAACGCGCCGAGGACGCGACCTCCGGCACCTCGTAGACCGCATTGCCGAGGGCTAGCACCGGCTTCGCCAGCAGCAGGCTTTCGGCCCCCACGGTCGAGTTGATGGTGACGACGCCCGCCGCGTTGCGGATCAGCTCCTCGGTGGGATTCCCGTTGGCGAAGCGGACGCTGTCGAGTCGTAACGCTTTCTCATGCAATTCGGGATAGCGCAACGGGCAGCTCGGATGCTCCTTGAACACCAGTGCCGGAGTGCCTGGTACGCGTCGAGCGCACCGGACCATGGTGTCGAACAACTGGTGCATGTCCCGGATCCAGGGGGAGTGAAGGATGACCTGGCTATCGAGGCGCACCTGGAACGGGACGAACAGGTAACGCTCCGGAAGGGGCGCCGGCGCCAGGCCCCGCTTGGCTCGCAGAGGCGTCCTCACGGACGGCGCATAGGGGACTTCGGGGTCCGCGGCCGCTGCCCGTTTTTGGTAAAACTCCTCATCACGCGGTACCGAGGACTCGGCGTTCACCCCGCGCGCATCCATTTGCGTCGTGTTGGGGAGAAATCCGTTCTCGAATCGAAAACACGGGAGCCTGGCGTTGCGCGCGGCGACCGCCCCCGCTCTCGCGTCCACGGCGTTGCCCCCCCAGACCCCGACCGCGTCAGGGCGCAGCCGTTCGATGGCCTGCATTGCGTGGTTGTAGTGGAGTACGGCCGCCGCGCGGTACGCACCGCGGAAAAGCGCCAGTCGCGCGGATCCGTAGTGCGCGCGCGCCTCCTTGCGGCGCATGCCGTAGTCCATGATCTCCTCGACGCTCCGGGCCGGCGGCGGGGAAGCCGACAAACGAAAGGAAACCCCGCGACAGATAACCTCTGGAGACACGATACTCGAACTCAGGAGGGAGAAGTACTTCTTGACACGCGGTGAATTGTAGAGGAGCAGAACTCGACGCAACGGCGACCCTCCTCGTGGCAACTTATGCGGGGGAGAACTCGCCGTGTCAACCGTTCGCGGGCCTTGTCGAGCCCGCCATCCGTCACGTCACGGGTGCCCCATGCGAACTTGACCTCGGCCGATGGAACGGATAGGCAGGATTCACGCCGGACGGGACGCCGTCTCGGCCTGTGCTCCGGTCGGCCGACGCGGGACCGTGGGGCGTCAACGCGGTAGGATCCCAACCGAGACAAGGAGGCCTCAGGCCATGCAGGCAGGATCGAACCGGCAAGAGGAAGTGCGCGCCGTCATGGAGCGCGTGAAGTCCGAGGGCCGGACCGCGCTTTCGCCTCTGGAATGCAGCGCGGTCCTGCGCGCCTACGGGGTGCCGCTGCCGCGCGAAGGCGTGGCCCAGTCGGCGGCGGAGGCCGTGGACCTGGCCGAGGACATCGGCTTCCCGGTGGTGATGAAGATCGTCTCGGAGGACATCCTGCACAAGACCGAGGCCGGCGGCGTGCGCGTGGGGGTGACGGACCGGGAACAGGCGGAGCAGGCGTACAGGACGCTCATCAAGAACGCCCGGGCCTACAAGGCCGACGCGGTGCTGGGCGGGGTGCAGATCCAGCAGCAGGTGTCGGCCGGGGGCGTGGAGGTCATCGTCGGCGCGGTCACCGACCCGAGCTTCGGCAAGGTGGTGGCCTTCGGGCTGGGTGGCGTGCTGGTGGAGGTGCTGCGGGACGTGACCTTCCGGTTGGCGCCGGCGAGCCGTGACGACGCCCTCGCCATGCTCGACGGCGTGGCCGCGGCGGAGGTCCTTCGGGGCGTCCGGGGCGGTGCGGCGGTACACCGGGAAGCGCTGGCGGACGTCATCGTCGGCGTCTCGGAGCTGGTGAACGACTTTCCGGAGATCCGCGAAGTGGACCTCAATCCGGTGTTGGCGGACGCCGACGGCGCCACTGCGGTGGACAGCGTCATGACCGTGGATTTTGCGCCGCGGCCCGAGCCCTACCGGCCCTCCCGGGACGAGATCGTGTCGGCCATGCGACGTATCATGAATCCGAAGGCGGTGGCGGTCATCGGTGCCTCGGACGGGGAGGGGAAGATCGGCAACTCGGTGATGAAGAACATCATCAACGGCGGCTACGCCGGCGCCCTCTACCCCATCAATCCCCGGGCCGACGAGATCCTCGGCAAGCAGTGCTACAAGAGCGTCAAGGACATCCCCGAGGACGTGGACGTGGCGATTTTCGCGGTGCCCGCCAAGTTCTGCGCGGCGGCCATGACGGAGGTGGGGGAGAAGGGTATCCCGGGGGCGGTGATGATCCCGTCGGGCTTCGCCGAGGTGGGCGAGAAGGAGTTGCAGGAGGAGCTTTTGGCGGAGGCGCGCAAGTACAACGTGCGCGTCATGGGCCCCAACATCTACGGGTTCTACTATACCCCGGCCAACCTCTGCGCTACGTTCTGCACCCCCTACGACGTCAAGGGACCCGTGGCGCTGTCGTCCCAGAGCGGCGGCGTGGGCATGTCCATCATCGGCTTCAGCCGCTCCACCCGGCTGGGAGTCTCGGCCATCGTCGGCCTGGGCAACAAGTCGGACCTGGACGAGGACGACCTGCTCACGTACTTCGAGCAGGACGACAACACCCAGGTGGTGGCCATGCACGCCGAGGACCTGAAGGACGGCCGCAGCTTCTACGAGGTCGCCAGCCGTGTGTCGAAGAAAAAACCCGTGGTGATGCTCAAGGCGGGCCGCACGCAGCTTGGCGCCAGGGCCGCGGCCTCCCACACGGGCGCCCTGGCCGGCGACGACAAGGTTTACGACGATCTGTTGAAGGCCTGCGGCGTGGTGCGCGCCTACTCCCTGAACGACATGCTCCAGTTCGCCCGGGGCCTGTCGGTGCTGCCCACCCCCAAGGGTGAGGAAATCGTCATCATCACCGGCGCCGGCGGCTCCGGTGTGCTCCTGTCCGACGCGGTGGTGGCCAACGGACTCTCGCTCATGCGGTTTCCGCAGGACCTGGACGAGGGCTTCAAGCAGTTCATCCCGCCTTTCGGCGCCTCGGGCAACCCCGTGGACATCACCGGCGGCGAGCCCCCCACGACCTACGAGCGCACCATCCGCTACGGCCTGGAGGACGACCGCATCCACGCCCTCATCCTGGGCTACTGGCACACCATCATCACCCCGCCCATGGTCTTCGCCGAGTTGTGCGCCCGGGTGGTGCAGGAAGGCCGCGACAAGGGCATCGACAAGCCGGTGGTGGTGTCGCTGGTGGGCGACGTGCAGGTGGAGGAGGCCTCGGAGTACCTCTACGAACGCGGCATCGTGGCCTGTCCCTACACCACCGAGCTCCCGGTGGCCGTCCTGGGCGCCAAGTATCGGTGGGCAAGGGGGGCCGGGCTGCTGGGATAGGCCGGGGCCGTGGCGCTCGGGCATCAACCACAACTTTGGTCGGGTTGCGTTTGCGCAGGCGTACAAGACGGCACCGGCCGAACCGAACAAGGAGTGATCGACCATGGAACGACTGCCTCGCGGGGCGAATTTTCAGCGTACCCTGATGCTGTGGCAAATCGGGCTGCATGTGGCGGGTGACCCGAACACGCCGTATTACGGCAACCGGGACATGTGCATCTCGGTGGGGAGCGGGTCGGCGGACAACTTCCGTCCGTGGCTGCGCATGTCCACGGGCTCGCCCATCATCGCCCACGGGGTGGCCCGGGGGGACCTGGAGATGTCCATGGTCAATCCCTCGGCCTTCCTGACCCAGGCCTACCGGGGCGTCGGGCTCTTCACGGAGCCGCTGCCCCTCAGGGTCGTGGCCTGCTACCCGTCCTGGGACCGGTTCGTGTTCATGATCCACCCCCGCACCGGGTTGACCTCGCTGTCGCAGATCAAGGAGCAGAAGTATCCGTTGCGTCTCTCCATCCGCGAGGACGCCACCCACTCCACCCGGGTGCTGCTGGACCAGACCCTGGAGATCTACGGTTTCACGCTCGCGGACCTGGAATCCTGGGGCGGCAGCCTTCAACTCAACGGCGGGCCCGGAGACGAGCGGCGCATGGCCGCGCTCAAGGACGAGACCATCGACGCGGTCTTCGACGAAGGCCTGGTCCTGTGGTTCGACGACGCATTGTCGCGCGGCATGGAGCCGGTGACGCCAGACGACTTCGCCATGGAACAGCTCAACGCGCTGGGCTGGCGCACCGTGACCATGCCGGCGGGATGCTACCCCCATCTCAAGGCGGACCACACCTGCATCGACTACGGCGGCTGGCCCCTCTACACCCGCGCCTCGCTGCCGGACGAGGACGTCTACAAGGTGTGCGCGGCGCTGAAGGAGCGGCAGAACGAGATCTACTGGGAGACGCTGACCGGCATCGACCAGTTGTGGAAGGACACCGAGGCCACGCCCCTGGACGTGCCGCTCCACCCCGGAGCGGAGCAGTTCTGCAAGGAGCACGGCTACCTGTGATGGACCTGGAGGAACTCACCCTCGCCGAAGCCGCGCGCCGCATGGAGGCGCGGGAGGTCTCGCCGGTGGAGCTGACCCGGGCGTACCTGGAACGCATCGACCGCCTGGACCCCGAGCTGAACACCTTCGTCACCGTGATGCGGGAGCGGGCGCTGGCGGATGCCGCCCAGGCCGAAGCGGACTTGGCAGCCGGCCGCTACCGCGGTCCGTTGCACGGCATTCCGGTCTCCATCAAGGACAGCCTCGCCACCGCTGGGGTCCGCACCACCGCGGGCTCCAAACATCTTTCCGACTGGGTCCCCGACGAGGACGCCACGGTGGTGGCGCGCCTCAAGCAGGCCGGCGCGGTGATCCTGGGCAAGACCAACCTGCACGAGTGGGCAGCCGGCTGCACCACCATCAATCCCTACTACGGCACCACCCGCAATCCGTGGGACCGGAACCGTGTCTCCGGCGGTTCCAGCGGCGGCTCGGCCGCGTCCGTGGCCGCGGGGCTGGCGCTGGCCTCCATCGGCACCGACAACGCCGGCTCCGTGCGCAACCCGGCGTCCCTGTGCGGCGTGGTGGGGCTCAAGGCCACCTACGGCCGCGTGAGCCGGGTCGGCGGCGTGGCCGGCACCGGCGGCTATTCCACGGACCACTTCGGCGTGCTCACCCGCACGGTGCGGGACAGCGCGCTGATGCTGCAGGCCATTGCCGGCGCCGACCCCAGGGATCCGCTTTCGAGCGACGTCCAGGTGCCGGACTTCGACGCGCTCCTCGGCGAGGGGGTGGCGGGTCTGAGAGTCGGGATCGTCCGCGACTACTTCGACGACCTGGCGGTGGACGAGGTCAAGGAGGCCACGGCGGAGGCAGTGAAACTGCTGGAGTCCCTGGGCATGACGGTGCAGGAGTTGTCGATTCCGTACGTGGAGCACATCCCCATGGTGCAGCTCGTCACCGCCCGGGTGGAGAACCTGTCGCCGGCCGAGCCTTTTCTGCGCACCCGCCCGCAGGACTACAGTCCGGGGCTGATGCGCCGGCAGGTCCTCGCGCTGACGCTCCCCGCCCACGCGTACGTCACCGCACAACGTGTCCGGCGGCTCATCGGCGAGGCCTTCGACCGGGCCTTCGAGCAGGTGGACGTCATCGTGAGCCCGGCGGTGAGCATGCCGGCCGAGACCATCGAGGAGTGCGAGCAAGGGTACGTTGAAACGGCGCGCGGGCGGATCCCGTTGTCGGACGCCCGCGGCACCCGGGGGACCCTTTGCACGATCCCTTTCAATGTCACCGGCGCGCCGGCCGTCAGCGTGCCCGGCGGCTTCTCCGCCCAGGGTCTCCCCATCGGTCTGCAGATCGCCGCACCCCATTTCGAAGAGCCGGCGCTGTTGCGGGTGGCGCACGCCTATGAGCAGGCGGCGGGATGGCACACCCGAAGGCCGCCGCAGATTTCTTGAGTTGCGATTCGGTTCATAAAGGACAGGAGGTCCAATGAGACACCGTGACTTGGGAGTGCTGGTCTACGACAATGTGAAAGCGACGCCGGGCTACACGCTCATCGTGCCGCAATCGTCAACCAAGGCGTACATCATCGGCATGCGCGGTGAGGTGCTCCACGAGTGGTCGTTTCCTCTGTGCCCGGGCAACTACGCGTATCTTCTGCCCAACGGCAACCTGCTCTGGGCCGGCCGCACGGAGGACGGGCCGCCGCTTCGGCGCGGCAAGGGCGGCCTCCTGCGGGAGTACACCTGGGACGGAGAAGTGGTGTGGGAGTACAATGACCCGGGCCAGCACCACGACTTCCGGCGTCTCCCGAACGGCAACACCATCTACATCGGCTGGGAGCCGGTGCCGGCCGACGTGCAGCCCCGCATCAAGGGCGGCCGGCCCGGCAGCGAGCACGAAGGCCTCACCTACGGCGACTATGTCAGGGAGGTCTCTCCCGCGGGCGACACGGTGTGGGAGTGGCACGCCTGGCGTGACCTGGACCTGGACCGGTGGGAGATGTGCCACTCCTGCGGCAGGGACGAGTTCGCCCACGCCAACGCCTGCTTCCCGCTGGACGACGGCGGCGTGATGCTCAGCTTCCGGCGCCTCAACGCCATCATGATGATCGACCGGGAGACCTGCAAGACGCGCTGGGCTCACCAGGACGCCACCTGGGGCCATCAACACGACTGCACCCTGCTGCCCAACGGCAACATCCTGCTCTTCGCCAACGGCATCCACTGCATCGACAACCCGTACTCCCGGGTCATCGAGCTCGATCCGAAGTCGGGCGAAATCGTCTGGTACTACAAGGGCTCCCCCATCTGGACGTTCTTCAGCCCCAACATCAGCGGCGCCCAGCGCTTCGACAACGGCAACACCCTCATCTGCGAGGGACAGATGGGACGGGCCTTCGAGGTCACCCAGGCCGGCGAGATCGTCTGGGAGTACGTGTGCCCGCACTTCGCCGACTACGAAGGCCGCGGCCCCGCCAACAGCATGTTCCGGGTCTACCGCTACGCCGCGGACTCGCCGGAGATCGGGGGGAGGCTGACGACACCGGTGGGGTGGTAGGAGAGTGATGGAAGAAACATCGGGAGAACGACGGTGAGCGCGATCCGAGTGCTCGTGGGCACCCGCAAGGGAGCCTTTGTCCTCACGGCCGATGGCCACCGCCGAAACTGGTCCGTCGCGGGGCCGCATTTCGCGGGCTGGGAGATCTATCACATGAAGGGCTCCCCGGCCGATCCCGACCGCGTCTATGCATCGCAGAACACCGATTGGTTTGGACAGGTCATCCAGCGCTCCAACGACGGCGGCGTCACTTGGGAACAACCGGGATCGCACCCGCCCGCGCAGGAGGCATCCCCCGATGATGCGGCGGGCGCGCCCATGCCCGGTGGCGAAAGCAACAAGTTCGTCTACGACACGTCGGAGGAAACCGGCCGCCCGCTGACCACCCACCAGTGGTACGACGGCACCCAGCACCCGTGGGAGTTCGCCCGGGTGTGGCACCTGGAACCGGCCCTCGCCGATCCGGACGTCGTTTACGCGGGGGTCGAGGACGCCGCGCTGTTCCGCTCCACCGACGGCGGCGAGTCGTGGCACGAGCTCGCCGGCCTGCGCGGCCACGATACCGGCGCCGAGTGGGTGCCCGGCGCGGGCGGCATGTGCCTGCACACGATCCTGCTCGATCCCAAGGACCCGGAGCGGATGTTCGTCGCCATCTCCGCGGCGGGCTCGTTTCGCACGGAGGACGGCGGCCGGACGTGGAAGACCATCAACCGCGGCCTGCACTCCGGGTTCCTGCCCGATCCCACCGCCGAGATCGGCCACTGCGTGCACCGCCTGGCGCTGCACCCGTCGAACCCCGACCGGCTGTTCATGCAGAAGCACTGGGACGTGATGCGCAGCGACGACGCCGGCGCCAACTGGTACGAGGTCAGCGGCAATCTGCCGAGCGACTTCGGCTTCCCCATCCACGTGCACGCGCACGAGCCCGAGACCGTCTACGTCGTGCCCATCAAGAGCGACTCGGAGCACTATCCTCCGGAGGGCAAGCTGGCTGTCTACCGCAGCCGCACGGGCGGCAACGAATGGGAGGCGCTCACGGAAGGGTTGCCCCAGAAGGACTGCTACGTGAACGTGCTGCGGGATGCCATGACGGTCGACTCGCTCGATCCCTGCGGCGTCTACTTCGGCACCACGGGCGGGCAGGTGTACGTGTCGCCCGACGGTGGCGACCACTGGACGGCCATCGTCCGGGACCTGCCGAGCGTCCTGTCCGTGGAGGTGCAGACCCTGCCATGATCCGTGTCGTGCTGCCCTACCACCTTCAGACCCTCGCCGGCATCCGCTCCGAGGTGACACTGGCGGTGGCGGGGCCGGTGACGCGGGACAGCGTGCTGGACGCCCTCGAAGCGCGCTACCCCGTGCTCCGCGGCACCATCCGCGATCACGTGACCCACCAGCGCCGGCCCATGGTGCGTTTCTTCGCCTGCAAGGAGGACCTCACCCACGATCCGCCCGACGCTCCGCTCCCCGAAGCCGTCGCATCCGGCGCCGAGCCCTTGCTCATCGTCGGGGCTATCGCGGGAGGGTAGGGCGCGAAGACCCTGAAAATTCGGAGCGTGTGGCTGAATTTCAGGGTCTTCGCGAGACCGGGATCGCGTCACGTTTTCCGGAAGTGCAGAATCCCCCACTGCAGGTAGCCGCGCTTGCCGCCGTCCACCCAGTGTTGCAGGCCGGTCTTCACGCGTTGCACGTGATCGGCGCCGCACTGTTTGAGCAGGTCTTGCTCGTTGGCCAGCAGGTCATCGAGGATGCGTCCGTAGTGGGTGGCGAGGTGGGGTGTGAGGTCGGCGAACTCCAGTTCCTCGAGCCCCAGCTCCGACAACATCGCCCGGTACTCGGCAAGGGATCCCAGGGAGTCGAGGTGGACGCGGTCGAGGATGGGTTGCAGGGCTTCCGCGGGGCAGGATTCACCCTGCATGGGGTCGGTGAAGATGAGCTGACCGCCCTTGTGCAGCACCCGGCCGACTTCCGCGAAGACCTGCCTCCGCCGGGTGCTGTGAAGGATGGCGTCCTGGGACCATACGACGTCGAAGCTGTCGTCCGTGACCGGGATGTCCTCGAAGCTCCCGTCCACCACGTTGATGGCGAGGGAGCACTTGTCCCTCGCGTTCAAGGCCCGATTCCGTGCGTTCTGCTCGTCGCTCAGGTTGAGGCATGCGACGTGGCATCCGTACTCACGAAACAGGTACCGGGCCGACCCGCCATGGCCCGCGCCGATGTCGAGCACGCGGGTGCTCGGGCCCAGTCCCTGAATCATGCCGGCGATTCGCGCGACGGTCCGCTGGCCGGCTTCGTCCACCGTGTCGGCGACGTTTTCGTAGATGCCGAGATGCAGGTGTTCGTCGCCGTAGGAGGTGTCGTAGATCCGCCGCACGTCATCGCTGTTGTAATAACGTCTGACGGATTCCACGTCCTCCGAATAGCGGGTCTCCGCGGGTGCCATTGGCGCTTTACACCTTGCGGAAGTGCAGGATCCCCCACTGGAGATGGCCTTGGTTGCCGCCGTGGACCCAGTGTTGCAGACCCGCCTTCATCCGTTCGATGTACTCCTCGCTGCATACCTTCAGCAGATCCCACTGATCGGCCTGCACTTCGTCGAGGACGCGTGCGTAGTGGGTGCTCAGGTGCGGCGTCAGGTCGACGAACTCGATCTCCTCGAACCCCATGGCCGTGAGTATCGTCCGGTATTGCGGGACCGATCCCAAGGAATCGAGGTGGATGCGGTCGAGGATCGGTTGCAGGACTTCCGTGGGGCAGTCCTCCCGCTGCATGGGGTCGGTGAAGATGAGCTGGCCGCCCGGGGAAAGGACGCGGCTCACTTCCTCGAACACGCGCTGCCGGTTGCCGCTGTGCAGGATGGCGTCCTGGGACCACACCACGTCCACGCTTTCATCCGGGATGGGGATGTCTTCGAAGCTCCCGTCCACCACGTTGATGGCCAGGGAGAGACTCCTCTTGCCGTTGATGTCTCGATTGCGCGTGTTCTGGACCTCGCTCAGGTTCAGGCAGCCCACGTTGCAACCGTGTTCCTCCACCAGATACCGGGCCGATCCGCCATACCCCGAACCGATGTCCAGCACGCGGGTCGTGGGCTCCAGTTCCTGGATCATGGAAGCCATGCGCATGACGGTGCGCCGGCTGGCGTCGAAGATGGTGTCTCCCTCGCTCTCGTACAGGCCGACGTGGATGTCTTCGCCGCCCCACACGGTGGCGTAGAAGCGGTCGGCGTCGTTGCTGTTGTAATAGTCCCGGGCGGTCTCCACCGTCCCGGAGTACGGGAGCCCGAGCCCGGCCCGGCCGGTGCGCTCCTCGTTCTTGTAGAGCTTCTCCGCCACGTGGATGAAGAAGTCCGGGTCCTCCACGCGGTGGGTTTCCTGGAAGTCGGCAAAGGTCTTGACCTGCTGGAACCCGACCTCGCCCATGAGCTTGCGCACGTAGTCCTTGCGCAGGGGAAACATGTTCAGGTGGAATACGGACTTGTCCGGGAACTCGTAGCGGAACCGTGCCAGCCCCTCGTCGACGTATTCCGGCTCGGCGCTGACGTTGTCGCCGCAGTAGTAGTAGATGTGCTTGGAGGTGAACCCGTCGTCGAGGATCTCGTCGTAGTTGCGTTGATCCAGGACCAGGACGCCGTCATGTTGCAGCACCGAGTAGAACTCGGCGAGGGCCTTCCGGCGATCCTGTTCCGAGAACAGATGGGTCAGCGAGTTTCCCAGGCAGATGACCGCGTCGTATTGGGTGTGGACGTCCCGGCTGAGCCAGCGCCAGTCGGCATGGAGGGTCTTCATGATGAAGCCCTGCCGCTTGGCGTTGTCGAAGGCCTGGGCCAGCATCTCGGGGCTGCCGTCCACGCTGGTGACGTCGAACCCGGCCTTGAGCAGCCGAATGGAATGGAAACCCGTTCCGGTGGCCACGTCCAGGACACGTTCCACGCCCCTTTCCTTGAGGATGTTGATGAAGAAGTCGCCTTCGCTGGTGGCCCGGGCATCCCAGTCGATGAGTTCGTCCCACTTCCGCACGAAGCTGTGGACGTACTCGCGCTTGTACTGGTCGGTCTTGCGCTGGGCGATGGGGTTGTCGCCGTACAGTTGCTCGTCGCTCATGTTTCACCTCCTCGGTTGCGGGCCTGACATCACCTGCCGATCCTCTCGATGGAGGACTCGGAGCAGCGGACCCACGCCGCCGCAAGCAGGACACAAACCAACAGTCTCCCAACATTGGCAGCGCAAAGTCAAACGGCCCCGGAAGGGATGTCCCGGAAGACGGGACATTGTACCGGGGTGGCGTCGGTGGTAGTGTCCCGGATATTCGAGCCTCGGCCGCGCGACACCACCTGATCGGCCGGAGCTCACGCGGGGCGAAAGGCACGCAAGGAGGGACGGTCGAACCATGGCGATCTTCGATACGGTGCTACACGGCGGGGCGATCATCGACGGGGCGGGCAACCCTTGGTACTACGGCGACCTGGCCATCAAGGACGGCCGCATCGCGGCCATGGGGCGGCTGGACCCGAGCTCCGGGACCCGCTCCATCGACGTGCGCGGCAAGATGGTCACGCCCGGCTTCATCGACATGCACACCCACAGCGACCAGCCGCTGATCAAGGACGGCAACGGCGAGAGCAAGATCCGCCAGGGCGTGACCCTGGACATCATCGGCGAGAGCCAGACCGTGGCGCCGCTGGTGGGACCGGTATTCGAGGAGTACGTGGCCGAACACCGGCACCGCAGCGGCATCGAGGCGGACTGGTCCACCTTCAGCGAGTACTTCGAGCGGCTCGCGGCGGGCGGCATCTCCATGAACGTGGCCTCGGGCGTGTCGCCGCAGCAGGTCAAACGCGTGGTGGTGGGGTTCAAGGAACGCCCGGCCAACGAGGCCGAGCAGGAACGGATGGACGCGTACGTGGCCCAGGCCATGGAGCAGGGCGCCCTGGGGCTCACCGCGGCGTGGCACGCCAAGGGGCCGGAGTACCCGGACGAGGTGGTGTCCATGGCGCGGGTGGCGCGCAAGTACGGCGGCTACTACGGCGTGCACCTGGGCAGCGAAGGCTTCGACATCATGGAGGAGCTGGAGAAGGCGCTCAAGGTGGGCCGGGAAGCGGACATCCCCATCCACGTGTACCATCTCAAGATGCGCTCCAAGGAGAACTGGGGACGGGTGATGGAGGTGGTGGAGCAGATCGAGGAGGCCCGGAGCGAGGGCATGGACGTCACCGCCAACCAGTACCCCTACACCGCCATGCAGCATCCGTGGCGGCGGCTGTTCCCGCGCTGGGTGCAGGACGCGCCCGTGCAGGAGACCATCGGCGAGTTCATGAGCCCGTCCTTCCGCCAGCGGATCATGGACGACCCCGAGTTCACCCAGTACGTGAGCGAGCACGGCGGCTGGGAAGGCATCGTGGCGGCGCGGCTGGACAAGCCCGAGCACCACGCGTGGGAAGGCAAGACCATCCAGCAGATCGCGGAGATCCGCGGGCAGGACCCCGCCAGCACCTGCTTCGACCTGATCTACGGCGAGGGCATCTTCATCCACGGCATCCACCACACCATGCGCGAGCAGGACGTGCAGGACGTCATGCGGGTGCCCTGGATTTCGGTATCCTCGGACGGCAGCGCCCTCAATCTCGATTCCCCCGGCCGGCCGCACCCGCGCAGCTTCGGCACCAACGTGCGCGTGCTGGGCCGCTACGTGCGCGACGAAAAGGTGCTGACGCTGCCCGACGCGGTGCGCAAGATGACTTCCCTGCCCGCCCAGGTGCTGGGGCTCAAGGACCGCGGCCTGCTCCGGGAAGGCTACTGGGCCGACGTGGTGGTGTTCGACCCCGACACCGTGACGGACCGGGCCACCTTCGAGGAGCCGAAACAGTATCCCGGGGGCGTCGACTACGTGTTCGTCAACGGCGACATGGTCATCGAGAACGGCGACCACACCGGCGCCCGGCCCGGCCGGGTGGTCTACGGACCCGGCAAGAGGGAGAATTGAGGATGGCGCTGCCCGAGAGCCTCTACGCCGACACGATCCTGGTCAACGGCAACGTTATCACGATGGACGACGCCCGTCCCACGGCCGAGGCCGTGGCGCTCAAGGGCGACCGCATCCTCCACGTGGGCAGCAACGCCGACGTGCGCGATTGCGCCGGCCGCAACACGCGCGTCATCGACTGCGCCGGCAAGACCGTGCTGCCGGGCTTCATCGAGCCCCATACCCACTTCATGTCCTTCGGCGTGCGGCTGGGGATGGTGAACGTGCGCACGCCGCCCAACGACTCCATCGAGGACGTGCTCGCGCGTATCCGCGAGCGCGCCGCCGTGACTCCCAAGGGGCAGTGGATCGAGGCCCAGGGCTACGAGCACACCGCCGTCGCCGAGAAGCGCTGGCCGACGCTGGCCGAACTCGACAGCGCGGCTCCCGACAACCCGCTGGTCATGACCTACCGCTCGTCCCACGTGTGGATGGCCAACAGCGCGGCGCTGAAGCTCGCCGGCATCGATGACGACACGCCCCAGCCCGAGGGCGGCCACATGGACCGGGACCCGCGCACGGGCAAGCTCACCGGAGTGCTGCGGGAGAAGGCCGCCGCCCGGCCGGTGAACAACCTGGTGCCCCATCCGACCCTTCAGCAGCTCAAGGACGGCGTGGAGCTGGCGGGCCGCGAGTACAACTCCGTGGGCATCACCTCCACCCACGACGCCGGCACCGGCGACACGCCGGACTACTACCGGGCCTACCAGGAGACCATCGACGAGGGGCGGCTCAAGGTGCGGGTCTACATGATGATCCACGACCTGCCCTACAAGCGCTTCTACCTGGAACGGGACCTGGGGCTGCGCACCGGCTTCGGCTCGGACTGGCTGCGGTTGGGGGCGGTGAAGACGTGCAGCGACGGCTCCATCCAGGTGCACACCTGCGCCTTCTACGACCCCTACATCACCAGCGACACCGACGATCCCACCAAGGACCCCTGCGGCGTGCTCCAGTATTCGCCCGAGGACCAGAAGAAGCTCGTGTCCGAAGCCCACGGCAAGGGCTACCAGGTGGCCATCCACGCCCAGGGGGACCGGGGCGTGGACGTGGCCCTGGACGCGGTGGAGAACGCCATGAACGAGGTGCCGCGGCCCGACCCGCGCCACCGCATCGAGCACTGCCAGGGAGTCACCCGGCAGGCCCTCGAGCGCATGAGCCGCCTGGGGGTCATCGCGTCGTTCTACCCGCACCACCTGTGGTATTGGGGCGACCGCCACATCCACGACTTCCTGGGCATGGAGCGGGCGCAGCGGCTGGACCCCATGCGCACCGCCATCGACCTGGGCGTGGTGACGGTGGCCCACTCCGACACCCCCATCGCGCTGCCCAAGGACCCGCTCTTCGCCACCGATCCGCTGTTCGGCATCTGGTGCGCGGTGAACCGCAAGACCCGCGCCGGCGTGGTGCTGGGCGAGAACGAGCGCATCACGCCCATGGAGGGCCTCCGCGCCTACACCGTCAACGCCGCCTACGCGGCCTTCGAGGAGAACCTCAAGGGGTCGATTACCACCGGCAAGCTGGCCGACCTCGTGGTGCTGGGGGAGAATCCCTTGACGGTGGACCCGTGGGCCATCCGGGACATCCCGGTGGAGCGGACCATCGTCGGGGGTGAGACGGTATACGAGGCCTGAGCGGTCTCAGGCCACCCCAAACAAGACAGCCGCGCCGGGGTTCCGGCGCGGCTGTCTCTTTTCCGGAGCCGGCTGTTTCGGCTCCCGGGTTGTCGTTCAGCGCCTCTCGGCGCCGATCACCCCTTGATGGCGACGTCCTCCAGCAGGATCTTCTCGTCCGGACGCGGGTTCCAGGCGAGGTTGCGGGCCGCCCCGTAGTGATCGAAGAGCTGGTAGAGCGGGATCATCGGCGCCTCGTCCATGATGACCTCGCTCATCTTCTGGAGGATCTTCAGGCGCTTGCCCTCGTCCGACTCCGCCTGCTCGGCGTCCACCAGCTTGTCGAATTCCGCGTGACTGAAGTTGGTGCGCTTGGAGCCGCCGGTGCGGAAGTACTGGTACAGCGGCGTGTCGGCGTCCAGGACGCTGCCCCGGCCGATGTAGTAGAACGGGGTCTTGCCGCCGTTGACGCCGCCCCGGCCCCAGAAGACCACCCATTCCTGCGGCACGATCTCGACGCGGAAGCCGCCCTTGGACATCTGGTTGGCCACCACCTGCACCAGTTCCGTGTCCTTGTCGTACTTTCCGGGCGAGTAATGCAGCTTGACGTCCACGCCGTTGGGATAGCCGGCCTTGGCCAGCAGCTCCTTCGCCTTCTTGGGATCGTAGGGGTAGCGCTTGACGTCGGGATTGTGGCCGATGACTCGGGGTCCCACGGGTCCCTGGAGCACCTCGCCGTTGCCGTCGAAGATCCCCTTGACGATGGCGTCCGCGTCCACGCAGTAGTTGGCGGCCTGGCGCACGAGCTTGTTGTCCCAGGGCTTGAAGTTGACGTTCAACGCGAAGAAGTAGATCCGCAGACCCGGCACGCTCCGCACCGACACACGGGGATGCTTGTTGATCCGCGGCACCTCGTGCACGGGGACTCTGTCCATCACGTCGCACTGTCCGGATTCCAGGCCCGCCAGACGCGAGTTGACTTCCACGACCTTCCGCCACACCAAGTCCCTGACGGCGGGTTTCTCGCCCCAGTAGTCGTCGTTGCGTGTCAGCACGAGGTCGCCGTCACGCTTGAAGCTGACGAACTTGTACGGGCCGGTGCCCGTGGGGTGCTTGTCCACGTCTTCGCCGTACTTGTCCGCTACCGTCTTGCTCATGATGAAGCGGTTGCGCACCCCGCGGGACAGGAAGGTGACCGAGGGCTTCTTGGTGACGACGACCACGGTGTTCTCGTCCGGCGTGCGGACTTCCTGGACGTTACGGAACGACCGCCGTTGCAGGCTCCGCTTGTCGGTCTTCATCCGGTCGATGGAGAACGCCACGTCGGCGGAGGTGAGGGGGCTGCCGTCGTGGAACTTGATGCCCTTGCGCAGCTTGAACTCCCACTCCTTGCCCCGGTACTGCCAGGACTCCGCCAGCCGTCCGACGAACTTGGCCTGGGCGTAGTCGAACTCCACCAGCGGCTCCAGCATGTGTTGCCACAAGCCGTAAATGGCGCCGCTGCTGTGGTCGTACGGGTGCAGGTTGTCCATGGCGCTGGCGTTGTACACGATCACCCGGTCCTTGGACGCGGCGTACGCGAACCGCCCGAGCGAAGGATGCACCATCGCCGTGAGGCCCAGGGCGGCGCCTCCCTTGAGGACGTCCCGCCGGCTTACCCGTCTGCTCTTGTCACTCATGTCGAACCCCTTTCCGTTTGAGGCCGTTGGGTCTTCAACGACATTACTTTTCCATGGGATGGCGCTTCAGGAACTCCAGGAAGTGGGCGTTGGCGACATCCGGCATCTGCCGCAGGTAGCCGTGGTTGCCGCTCTCCACCAGCTTGAACTCGGCGCCCGCGATGCCTTCCGCCAGCACCCTGGAGGACTCCACGTGGCTTCCGGTGGACGCGTCCACCGTGTCGCCCGCGCCGCAGATCACCAGCGTCGGGCATTGGATGTGGTCCAGCAGGTGGCGGGTCTCGTGCTCCTGCCGGGCGACCACGTGCCGGAGGTAGGGCCGCAGCGGGGTGAAGTAGGTCATGTTGACTTCGCGGAACTTCTCGACCTTGTCCGGGTGTTCGCGCACGAACTCCGGCGGGAACATGAAGGCGCCGCCGAAGTGGTCTTCCATGTAGCGCTGGTGGCCCTTGTCGGCGATCTCCGCGGCGGTGGCGTAGGGGACGCCGCGCTCGTAGTACTGGCCGTCGTAGGAGGTGCCGGGTCCCGACCCCGAGAGGACCATGCTGTGAACGACTTCGGGATGGTCGATGGCGATCCACTGGCACACGCGCCCGCCCATGGAATGGCCGAGTAAATGTGCGCGGCCGATGCCGAGCGCCTCCAGCAGGTTGACACAGTCATCGGCGAACATGCGGGTGGAGTAGTGGACGTCGGGCTTGTCGCTCCGTCCCGTGCCGCGGTGGTCCCAGGTCAGCACCCGGTAGTGTTGCGACAGCTCGGGGACCTGGAAGATCTTCCAGTGGTCGCCGGACATGCCGGTGCCGCTCACCAGCACCAGCGGCTCGCCGCTGCCGTGGAGTTCGTAGTGGAAGTTCAGGCCGCTGACGTTGGCGATGGGCATGGTTCCCTCAGAACACGACCACGCCTCGGGCCGCCTCTCCCTGCTTCAGCCGTTCCACGCCTTCGTTGATCTCCTCGATCCTGTAGCGGTGCGAGACGAGCCGGTCCAGGTCGAGCCGCCCGGCCTTGTAGTGGTCCACCATCCTGGGGATGTCGATGAGCTGGCGCGCGTTGCCGTAGCCCGTGCCCGTGAGGGTCTTCTGCTCCCTGACGAAGCGCAAGGGATTGATGGAGGCGGTGTGGTCCATGGGCGCCATCCCCACCACCACCACGGTGCCGCCCACGCGCGCGCAATCCAGGGCCTGCTCCACCGTCGGGCCGAGGCCGATGGCCTCGAAGACGTAGTCCACGCCGCCGCCGGTGATCTCCCGGACGCGCCGGGCCGCGTCCTCGCGCGCGCTGTTGATCTTGTGGGTGGCGCCGAACTCCTGGGCGTACTCCAGCTTCCCGTCGAGGATGTCGATGGCGATGATGGTGCTGGCGCCCACCAGCCGGGCGCCCTGGATGCAGTTGAGGCCCACGCCGCCGCAGCCGATGACGGCCACGGTGTCGCCGGCTTCCACCCGGGCGGCGTTGGTGACGGAGCACACGCCGGTGGTGACGCAGCAGCCGATAAGGGCGGCCACCTCCGGCGGAACGCCGCCGGGGACCGGTACGGCCTGCTCCGCGGGGCACACCACCTGCTCGGCCCAGGTGCCGAGCCGCGCGGAGATGAACAGCGGCCGCCCCTTGAGGCTTACCCGCGCGGTGCCGTCGTGCATCATCTGGCGCGGAGAGTCGTGGCCGTTGCAGAGAACCGGGATGCCGCGCGCGCAGTTCTCGCAACGGCCGCAGTTGGCCCGGAAGGAAAGGATGACGTTGTCGCCCGGCTTGACGTGGTCCACGCCGTCGCCCACGGCCTCCACCACGCCCGCGCCCTCATGGCCGAGGATCACGGGCGTCTGGTTGTCCCACTCGCCCTTGATGTTGTGCAGGTCGCTGTGGCAGATGCCCGTGGCGCCGATGCGGACCTGCACCTCCTGCGCCTTGGGACCTTCCAGGTCCACGTTCTCCACCACCAGAGGGGTGTTCTGCTCCAGCAGCACCGCGGCCTTCATGCCTGCACCTCCATGACCAGCCCGTCGGTTACGCGCGCGGGCGACAACGCGGGGAGTCGGCCTTTACTTGATCGTCATTTCCCAAGTGCGGACTCTCTCGTCGGAACGAGGGTCCCACTCGATGTTGCTGGCGAACCCGTAAATGTCCGCCAGGTTCCACAGCGGTATCCACGGGGAATCCTCTTTCAGGATACGGCCGATCTGGTGCAGGATCTTGGCGCGCTTCTCGGGATCGGCTTCCCCCATCTCCTGTTCGATGAGCTTGTCCAGTTCGGGGTTGCTGTAGTCGATTCGTGGGCTTGCGCCGGTCTTGAAATATTGCTCGACATGCGTGTGGACGTCGATGACGCTGCCCCGGCCGATATAGTAGAAGGGCATCTTGCCACCGTTGACCCCGGACCTGCCCCAGAACACCACCCACTCCTGAGAGATGAGTTCGACGTTGAATCCGCCTTTTTTCATTTGGGCGGCGACGGCCTGGAGCACTTCGTTGTCCTTGGGGTAGCGCCCCTGCGAGTAGTAGAGCTTCACCGAGACGCCGTCCGGGTAGCCCGCCTTGGCCAGCAGCTCGCGCGACTTCTTCGGGTCGTAGGGATAGCGCTTGGCGTTGGGGTCGTGGCCGATGTACGTCTTCGCGCCGGCCCCTTCCACCACGAAACCGAGGTCGTCAAAGATGTTCTTGACGATGGAGTTGGCGTCCACCGAGTAGTTGGCCGCCTGGCGCACGAGCTTGTTGTCCCAGGGCTTGAACCCCGGGTTGATGGCCAGGAAGTAGATGCGCGAGCCGGGAACGGACTTGATGGTGACCTTGGGGTTTTTCTCCAGGCGCGCCACCTCGTGCGGCGGCACGGCGTTGATGACGTCCACCTGTCCGGACTCCAGCGCCGCGACCCGGGCCGCCTCCTCCGTCACCTTGCGCCACACCATGGTCTTGACCTGCGGCTTCGGGGAGCCCCAATAGTCGTCGTTGCGCTCCAGCACGAGGTCGCCGTCGCGCTTGAAACTTACGAACTTGTACGGCCCGGTGCCGATCGGATGCTTGTCCACGTCCTTGCCGGCCTTCTCCGCGGCCGCCTTGCTCATGACGAAGCGGCTCTGAAGCTTGTCCAGGAACACGACGTTGGGCGTGTCGGTCACCAGGACGATGGTGTGGTCGTCGACCACGCGCATCTCCGTCAACTCTCGCAGTTGCCGCCGCTGCAGGCTCTTCTTGTCCGTCTTGATGCGGTTGAACGAGAACTCCACGTCGTGCGCGGTCAACGGCGAGCCGTCGTGGAACTTGATGCCCTTCTTGAGCTTGAAGACCCACTCCTTGCCCTTGAATTCCCAGGACTCGGCGAGCTTCGGGACGTACTTGTTGGCCTTCTGGTCCACCTGCACCAGCGGCTCCATGATGTGCTCCCAGATGCCGTAGGCGGGGCTCAGGCTATGGTTGTAGGGGTGGAGCGAATCAATGCCGCCCGCGTGGTAGATCACCACCTTGTCCTTGGAGGCGGCCCAGGCGGAGCCGACGGCGAGCACGCCCAGAAGGAGCGCCGCGCCCGCGACCAGTGCTCCGGTCCTCTTCCACAAACTTCCACGAGTACCTGCATCGAGTTTCATTCAGCCTTCCCCCTTTCGGAATGCGGACCCCTCGCGGTCCGTCTCGGCGATACATATGAAATAGTCGCGTAAGAAGTCAACCCTGAACAGCTTTCCCTCTGTCATTCCCGCGAAACAGGCTGTGTCAAAACGTCGCCCGGACAAGAATTGGCGCCGACCCCCGATTCGTCATTCCCGCGGAAGCGGGAATCCAGGGGTGGCGAGGCGGGGAAACGCAGATGATAGTGCCACACCACCGCCCCTGGATTCCCGCTTTCGCGGGAATGACGAATCGGGGGTGGGGCTGGAGGTGCGCTCTGGTTTGACGTTGCGCGGGCACGGCTATATTCATAGGACCTGCGCCGCGGATTGCCGGCGTCTCGAACTTGACCCTGGAGGATCTCGATGGCTGGAAGTCGCTTGCCCTATCCCGGTACGGTTTTCTTTAACGGCAAGGTGCGCACGTTCGCTTCGGGCGCGCCCCTGGCCGAGGCGGTGGCCTGCTTCGGCGGGCGCATCGTCGCCGTCGGTTCCTCCGACGAAGTGCGGCGGCTGGGCGGTTCCGATACCAGGGAGGTGGACCTCAGGGGCCTCACCGTCACCCCGGGACTGACCGACGCCCACGTGCACCTGGCGGACAAGGGGCTGGCGGACCGGGAACTGGTGGACGTACGCGACTTCTACGGCCCCGTAAACAATATCGACACCGTCCTCACGCGCCTGTCGAAGAAGGCCGCGGAGATTCCCGCGGGCGACTGGGTGGTGGCGCAGGGAAGCCCGATGCAGGACTTCCGCATGAAGGACAAGCGCTTCCCGGACCGCGTCGACCTCGATGCCGCCGTGCCCGAGCACCCGACGTCGGTCTCCTTCGGCGCCCATGTCACCGTGGCCAATTCGAGAGGCCTGGGGCTCGCCGGCATCGACAGGGACACGCCGAATCCGGCCGGCGGCGCCATCGAGCGGGACTCCAACACCGGCGAGCCCACGGGCATCCTGCACGAGCGCGCCCAGCACATCGTGACGGGCGTGATCCCGGAGTTCGACGCCACCCGGCGCAAGCTGGGCATCGCCTTCGCCGTGCAACAGGCCCTCGAACGGGGCGTGACCACCATCCACGACATCGTCAAGGACCCGTCCGCGGTGCGCGCCTACCAGGAGCTCAAGGCCGAAGGCGGCCTGCACATGCGCTCGAGCCTCTTGCTGCGCGTCATCGAGTCCGACATGAGCACGGACAGCGTGCTGGAGACCGGCCTCCAGACCGGCTTCGGCGACGAGTGGCTGCGGGTGGGCGGCGCGAAGATGAGCATTGACGGCGGCATCACCGGCCGAAACGCGCTATTCTACGAACCCTACGTCGACACGCCGGATTACAGCGGGCTCATTCGCATCCAGCAGGACGAGTTGGACGAGACCGTGCTGCGCTGCCACAACGCCGGCCTCCGCTGCTGCGTGCACGCCATCGGCGACCGTGCCTTCGACATGTCCCTGGAGGCCTATGAGAAGGCGCTGGCCGCGTCGCCGCGGGAAGACCACCGCCACCGCATCGAGCACATGGGCAACTGGCTGATGTCGTCCGAGCGCATCGAACGCCTAGTGCGCCTGAGCGTCTTGGCCATTCCCAACATCTCCCTGGGCTACTTCGTCGGCGACTCCATCCGCGCCGCCATCGGCGCCAAGCGCCTGGAACAGGCGTTCCCGTTCAAGACGCTGTTGGAGGCGGGGGTCAAGATGGCCGGCGGCTCCGATGCGCCGGGGTACTGGCCGGTGGACCCGCTGCGCGACATCGGCACCTACGTCTCGCGCCGGATGCTGTGGGGCGAGACGCTGGTGCCGGAGGAAGCCCTGAGCGTGCAGCAGGCCTTCGAGCTCCACACCACCCACGCCGCCTTTGCCGGTTTCGAGGAGGACCTGAAGGGGACCCTGGAGGCCGGCAAGCTCGCCGACATGGCGGTACTGGCCGAGGACCCCTTCGAGGTGTCGGCGGAACGCATCAAGGACATCAAGGTGGCGATGACGGTGGTGGGCGGCGAGATCAAGTTCCAGGCGTGAACAGTGCCGGCAACTCGCGCGGCAGGCATGGGTCGAAGCTCGGGATCTCGCCCATGGTCTTGATGCGGGCGTAGCGGCGCGGCAGGATGTCGTGGAGGCCGCCCGCCCGTGGCGCCCATGGATGCCCTCGGGGGGCACCTGCATGGGCGCCGACGCAACGGATCCGGGTACTACTTGATCCTCATCTCCCAGGCACGGATTCTCTCGTCGGAGCGGGGCTTCCACTCGATGTTGCTGGCGGCGCCGTAGATGTCCGCGAGATTCCACAACGGCACCCACGGTGAATCCTCCTTCACGATCCGGCCCAACTGGTGCAGCAGCTTGTCACGTTTCACGGGATCGGCTTCTGCCTGCTCCAGGTCCATGATCCGGTCGAACTCGGGATTGCTGTAGGCGATACGGCGGCTCGCACCGGTCTTGAAGTACTGCTCGAGGTGCGTGTGCGCGTCGACGACGCTGCCCCGGCTGACGTGGTAGAAGGGCAGCTTGCCGCCGTTGACCCCGGACTTGCCCCAGAACACCACCCATTCCTGGCTGATCAGCTCGATGTTGAAACCGCCCTTTTTCATCTGGGCCGAGACGGCCTGGACCACCTCGGTGTCCTTGGGATATCGTCCCGCGGAGTAGTACATCTTTACATTGACGCCGTCCGGGTAGCCCGCCTTGGCCAGCAGTTCACGGGACTTCTTGGGGTCGTAGAGGTAGCGCTTGGCGTTGGGGTCGAAACCGATGTGTTGCTTCCCGGCGGCGCCCTCCACCACGAAACCGAGGCCATCGAAGATGTTCTCGATGATGGGGTAGGCGTCCACCGCGTAGTTGGCCGCCTGCCGCACGAGCTTGTTGTCCCAGGGCTTGAAACCGGGGTTGAGGGCCAGGAAGTAGATGCGTCCCCCGGGTACCGTCTTGATGTTGATCCTGGCGTTCTTCCTGAGGCGCTCGACGTCGTGGGCCGGCACCGCGTTGATCACGTCGGCCTGCCCGGCCTCCAGAGCCGCGACCCGGGCGGCCTCTTCGGTGACCTTCCGCCACACCAGGGTCTTGATCTGCGGCTTCGGGGAGCCCCAGTAGGCGTCGTTACGCTCCAGCACCAGGTCGCCGTCGCGCTTGAAGCTCTTGTACTTGTAGGGTCCGGTGCCGATGGGGTTCTTGTCCACGTCCTTGCCGTACTTCGCCGCGGCCGCCTTGCTCATGATGAAGCGGGTCTTGAGCTTGTCGAGAAACACGACGTTGGGCTTGTCGGTTACCAGCACGATGGTGTGGTCGTCCACGACCCGCATCTCCACCAATTCCTTCAGTTGCCGCCGCTGCAGGCTCTTCCTGTCCGTCTTGATGCGGTTGAACGAAAACTCGACGTCGTGCGCCGTCAACGGCGTGCCGTCGTGGAACTTGATTCCCTTGCGCAGCTTGAACACCCACTCCTTGCCCTTCAACTCCCAGGACTCGGCCAGCTTGGGCACGTATTCGACACGCTCCTCGTCCAACTGCACCAGCGGCTCCATGATGTGCTCCCAGATGGAGTAGGCGGGGCCCAGGCTGTGGTTGTAGGGGTGGAGGGAATCGATGCTCCCGGCATGATAGACCACCACCCGGTCCTTGGATGCGGCCCAGGCGGAGCCGGCGACGAACAAGCCCAGCAGGAGCGCCGCGCCCGCGGCCAGTGCCCCTGTCCGCTTCCACGATATTCCGCGAATACTTGTGTAGGATTCCATTGAGCCGTCCCCCTTTCGGAATGCGGAGCCTTTGCGGTCCGCGTCGGACGACGATATGAAATCGTCGTGTCCGAAGTCAAGCGTGAAGGGCGTTCGATCGCGATCAAGTTCCAGGCGTGAACACGGCAACGCGCGGGCTCAACGGAATCTCGGTGTCCCCCGACTCCAGCGAATGTCTTGTCCCCTGGACCAATACTTCCAGCGGGGACGGGGAATCATCCTCCAGTGATATGCGCACGCGCTCGCGCGTGAGGTCCAGCGCCACCCGGCGCCCGCGGTAGACGATGGCCAAGCGCAGTCCGGGCAACTCGTCGGGCAGGCAGGGGTCGAGGCTCAGGGTCTCGCCCATGGTCTCGATGCCGGCGTAGCGGCGCAACAGGACGTCGTCGAGGCCGCCCATGGCGCCCATGTGGATACCTTCCGGCGTGGTGCCGCCCTGGATGTCGGCGACGTCGCTCCGCAGCGCTTCCGTGAAGTAGCGCCAGGACCCCTCCGGGTCGGAGCGTGCGGACACGGCGGCGTGCACCACGCGGCTCAGGGTCGAGCCGTGGGAGGTGCGGGCGCTGTAGTAGTCCACGGTCTTGCGGATGGCGTCGTCGTCGAGCTCGTATCCGAGCCGGCGGAACAGGGCCTGTACCTCGTCGGTGCGCAGCAGGTAGAACAGCATGAGCAGGTCCGCCTGCTTCGACACCTTGTAGGGGTTGGGGGAGTCGCCTTCCGCCTCGAGAATGCGGTCCAGCCGCTCGATGTTGCCGTACTTCTCGCGGTAGCCGTCCCAGTCGAATTCCTTGAGCGCGTCGTAGCCCTCGAACTGGCTGATGACACCGTCGCCGTGGAACGGCACGGTCATCTTGCGCGCGATCTCGCGCCAGCGCTCCTCCTCGTCGGGTTTGAGCCCGATCTCCTCGGCCAGCTCGGCCCTGCGCCCCGCGCCCAGGAGTTCCAGCACCGCCAGGGCGCGTTCCAGCACCCACACCACCATCACGTTGGTGTAGGCATTGTTGCGCAGGCCGCCGGTGTCGGCGCCGGGGTACATGTCGTGGTATTCGTCCGGGCCCATGACACCGTGAATCTCGTAGCGCCCGGTGTTTTCGTTCTGCCGCGCCAGGCTGGCCCAGAAGCGCGCGATCTCCAGGATCATCTCGGCGCCGTAACGGGACAGGAATCCGCGGTCGCCGGTGGTCTTGTAGTAGCGCCACACGTTGTAGACGATGGCGATGTTGACGTGCCGCTGCCGGTGGCTGTTGTCCTCGAGCCAGCGTCCGGAGTTGGGGTTGAGGTGCAGCTTCTGGGTTTCCTCGCTGCCGTCGCTGCCGCTCTGCCATGGGTACATGGCGCCGGCGCAGCCCTCCTCGCGGGCGGCGCGGCGCGCGCCGTCCAGCCGGTGGTACCGGTACAGCAGGAGCGCGCGCGCGATCTCGGGAAGCCGCGCGATGTAAAAGGACAGGAAGTACAACTCGTCCCAGAAAACGTGGCCGCGGTAGGCTTCGCCGTGCAGGCCGCGGGCGCCCACGCCGGCGTCGAGGCCGACGGTGTTCGGGGACGCCGCCTGCAGCATGTGGAAGGCGTGCAGGCGCAGGATCTTCTCCTCCTCCGGCCGTGAAGGCAACTCCACGTCGCAGCGGCGCCACAGGGAATGCCACGTGCGCGCGTGGGCCTCCAGCGTCTCCACGAAGCGGCCGGAGGCGGACACTGCCACGCGCGCGGCGTGGCCGCATTCGGCGATGGCCCGGTCCCGCGACGAGTAGAGGGCCACGGTCTTTTCCACGGTGACCACGTGCTTCCGGCCCACGGTCACGGTGAATTCCTGGGTGATGCTTTCCGGTTCCTCGAGGATGCGCGGTTCGACGGCCTCGTGCTCATCGTCGCGGAAGAGGCGCGTGCGCGCCGCCAGTGCCAGACGCATGTGGGACTGGTTGGTCTGGACCACCAGGTAGACGCCGTCCTCCCCGACGCGTCCCTTTTCCAGGGTCTCCAGATGCTTGGAGTTGAGCTGGCGGTAGCGCGCGACGCCGCCATTGATGACCGCGCCGTCCAGCGCCGACCTCACGGTCATGTTGCCGGACCAGTCCTCCGCCAGCAGGGTCCAGCGCAGCACCGCCAGATGCGGTTGCCGCATGTGCACGAGCCGGCGGCTGCGGATGAAGCTGGTGCGGCCCTCCGGGTCGCGAAAGCGGATGCGGCGCGTGAGCAGCCCGTTCCGGAAATCGATCTCCTGCTGGTACGCGAGTATCTCGACGGCCGCGAGGTCGAACCATGGGCCGTCTTCCAGGCGGAAATTCACGCACAGCCAGTTGGGCAGGTTGACGAGGTCCTCGTTGACCACGACGCGGTCGCCCACCGTGGTCTCCAGGCGGTTGTAGCACCCGGCCAGGTAGGTTCCAGGGTAGTGCACCTCACCGGCCGCGGCCTCCTCAGCCGCACCGCGGGTGGCGAAGCGGCCATTGCCCAGGGTGCACAGGGCCTCGCGCAAGCCTTGTTTTGCCGGGTCATAGCCCTCATAGCGGAAAATCCATTCGTTCATGGGGGTCACACTCCGGGACGACTTCGCGAAACAGTGGCGCGAGAATGAAACGCCACCAAGTCGTCGTCGATCAAGCCACGTTCCGCAACACTACCAGTGCTCGCGGCTCGCGCCAAACACGGTGCGGTGCGTCACGAAATCGGCTTACGTGTCTGAAAGAACGCCGGCACGGATGGTGTGGCGGGCGACGATGCGTTGTCCGTGCGTGCGGCGGTTGCCGACGCTGTCTTCCAGCGCGGCTTCCTCGTCCACCACCTCCAACACCGCCACGTCGGCCTCGCGGTCGACTGCCAGCACGCCGATGCGGTCGTGCCAGCCGATGGCGCGGGCGGCGTTCACGGTGCAGTCGGCGATGATCTCGTCCAGCTCCAGTCCCAGCATCAGGAATTTGGTCAGAGTGGTGGGAAGGTCCACCACGGGGCCGCTGCCGCTCATTCGGTGAAGATCGGTGCTGATGATGTCCGGACGGAGGCCCTGGTCCATGGCCCGGGCCACCAGGTCGAAGTCGAAGTGCCCGTTGGCGTGGGCGACGTCGAAGATGACTCCGCGCCGCCGCGCCTCCAGAACCGCGGGGCGCAGGCGGCCCTCCGGATCCACGATGGCCGGCTGTTTGGGCGTGTAGCAGTGCGTCACGATGTCGCCCGGGCGCAGTGTCTCGACGATCTCTTCCATGGGAATGCCGGTGTCGCCCACGTGCACCATCACCGGCGAGCCGGAGGCCTCGCCGGCGCCCACCGCCATGCGCAGTGCCTCCCGGCCGTTCTGTCCCACGGACTTGACGTGGAGCCGGATCTTGATGCCCACCGCCACGTCCCGGTTCTCCCGCACGGTGCGCGCGGCGTTCTCGGGATCGGCGAAAGCGAGGTTCTCGAGCTCTCCGGGGACGTTGAGGACTCCGTGCTGCGCCACCGCCACGAAGGCCAGCATGCGCGTGCGCGCCTGCTGGTACACCAAGTGGCGGAACCCCGTGAAGTTCACCGGGCCGGCCGACCCCGCGTCCGCGGCGGTGGTGACGCCGCTGGCGCCGCACACCGCGTCGAGCTCGGTGCCGTAGGGGTTGACGCCCCAGTAGCTGTGCACGTGGAAGTCGATGAGGCCCGGGGTCACGAAACAGCCGTCCACGTCGAGGACCTGCTTGGCGCCGTCCCGCGGGAGGTCCTTGCCCATGGCGGCGATGCGGCCGTCCGTGATGCCCACGTCCAGCGCCTGGCGCGGCCCGGCGGCCGGGTTGATAACGGTTCCGTTGACCAGAAGCAGGTCGAATGCGTCGCTCACGGCCGATCTCCCTTCGGATCCGACAGCCCGTAAAACCGTGCCGGGTTCTCGTACAGGATCTTGTCGATGACGTGGGGCACCACCTCGCCCTTTTCCCGCAGGCCCTTGAGGGCCAGCAGCTCGCTGGCGTTGTCATTGTGTCCGTAGTCCGAGCCGATCATGATCATGTCCTCGCCCGCGTGCTCGATCACATAGGGCAGGTCGTCGTCCGTCTGGCAGGCGACGTAGAGGCGATTGTGCCGGAGCAGATCATCGGCGGAGTCCACCCCGTTCTTGCGGTTGCGCAGCTTGATGTCCCGGACCACGTGCGGGACCCATTGGGCGGCCACCTCGATGGCGCCGATGCGGAGGTCGGGGAAGCGCTGGGGAATGCCGCGCATGACCATGGAGTGGACCGCGCCGATCACCGTGAGCTTGGCGGTGCGGAACGGGTCGTTGCCGAAGGCTTCCGAGACGGCGGCGTTGCCGATGCCCGAGTGGACGCCGATGGGCACGTCGAGGCGGGCGGCTTCCTTGTACAGAGGGAAGAAGTAGGGGTGGTGCAGCGGATGATGGGTCTCGAGGCCGCGCATGAATACGGCGCAGGCGCCGTGTTCCCGCGCCCAGCGCAACTCCTCCAGGGCCTCGTCCATGCTCGACAGCGGCAGTTGCACCGCCCAGCGCAGCAGTCCCTTGCCCGCCAGCCAGCGGTTGTAGGAACGGCACAGTGCCAGCTCCACGTCCGCGCGGTCGGTGACCGGCCGCAGGAAGAGGGTGGGGTAGAGCACCTGCACGTCGGTGCCGATCTCGTCCATGTGCTTCAGGCGCGCGTCGATGTCGGCCATGTCGCGGGACTCCTTGGGAGTGTCCAGGCCGATGTTGTCGCGCCCGCCGATGAGTTTGCCGTTGATCACCCAGAAGTTGCGCGTGCCGCCTTCGGGCATGTCCACGGTCACCGGGACCGGCCGGAAGCGTTTGTCCCGACCCTCCAGGTAGTCCCAGGTGTGCTCCGTCTCGATCACGTGAGCGTCGGCGTCGATGGCCAGCATGTCGTCCTCCGGTTCTTGAGACACTCCTGGATTCCCGCTTCCGCGGGAATGACGGATGCGGGGGATCACGCCCCCAACTGCTTGGCGAACCAGTCCACGATGAACGTGCGCCGGTCGAAGCGCTTCTCGCCGTGCCCCACGCCGTCCAGCAGTTCCCGCGGGGCGTTGACGGCGTTCTCGTACAGCCGGACCGCGCCGCGCGGGTCCATGACCCGGTCGTCGTGATTGTAGCCCACCAGCAACGGGCACTCGATCGCTTGCGCCCGCCCCACCAGCGTGAACTCCTTGATGCGCTCGCGCGCGTCGGCCAGGTCCCTGGCGCCCATGAGCCAGCGCAGGCGCTCCTGGATCGGCGGGTAGAAGTCGAAGATGTCTTCCACGAGGTTGTAGGCGCCGCTCCACACGGCCACGGCCTTGATGCGTTTCTCTTCGGTGGCGCAGCGAGGTCCCGAGTAGCCGCCCATGCTGGAGCCGTGAAGCCCGATGCGGTCCGGGTCCACGTCCGGGCGCGTCACGAGGTAGTCGATGACGGCCTTGGCCACTCGTTCCGAGTCGGGCGGCGCATAGAGCTTCTTCTCCCGCAGGGTGGCGCCGTGCCCCGGGCCGTCCACGTCGATGAAGCACATGCCCCGGCGCACGTACTGGGCGGCGTCGCCCTCGAGCCCGCGCAGCAGGATGCCGTCGGCGCCGCCGTAGTTGTACACCACGGGGAAGCGCGTGCCCGTCTTGCCCCGGGCAGGGTAGAACAGCGCGTCGAGCAGATGCCCCTCGTACGGAATCTCCAGACGCTCGAAGGGCGGCGTCACCAGGCTCCAGGCCTTGTCGAAGGTCTCCTTGAGCTTGTAGTGGCTCCGCATCATGCGCGGGTCGGCGTCCGGCATGTACACCAGCGCGCGCCGGTGGAACTCGGCCGCCCGCCGGTAGAAGTCGTGGGCCGTGACGTGACGACCCTCGTCCTCGAACCCCGCGGCCAGGACCTCGTTCTTCTCGGCCATGCGGGTCCACTCGGTGTGCCAACTGTCGATATTGTAGGGTCGGTAGCCGCGCGCCACCTCGCGGACGTCGGGGTCCGGATGCAGCGGCGACACCTCCACGCGCACGTCGAGTTGCCCGCCTCCGGGCAGCCCCGGACCCGGAAAGAGGCGCTTCTCCAATTCGTCGTTACCCAGCGGTCTGTCCGGGGATTCCTTCATCCGATCTCTCCTGGCGCCGATGCGCAACCCTCGCCGCCGGCAAGGTCAGATGCCGTAGAAGGCCGTCGGGTTGTCCTGTGTGATCTTGGTGACCGCCGCGGGGGAGAGGTCGCCCTTGTCCGCGCGCTGCTTGAGCAGGCCGAGGAAGTCCATCTCCTGCGCGGAATCGTTGTGCGTGTAGTCCGATCCCACCAGGAGGTTGTCCTCGCCGGTGTGCTTGAGGAGGTAGTCCAGGTCCTCGTCCACCTGGAACGACACGTACATGCGGTTGCGCTTGAGGATGTCCTCGGGCATCTCCTCGATCTCCATGGTGGAGCGCAGCACGCTGGTGGGCCGTTCCTTGTTCTTCTCCAGCCGGCGGCGGATCTCGTAGAGCACGAACGGCACCCACGAGGCGGTGGCCTCGATGAAGCCGAAGCGCAGCTCGGGGAAGCGGTCGGGCACGCCGTGCACGATCAGGGACTGGAACGCATGCACCACCGGCAGCAGGATGCGGTAGAAACGGCTGAAGGTGAACTCGCGCGCGGGCGTGAAGTCCGGCACGCCCGAGCCCGTGTGAAAGCAGATGGGCAGGTTCAGCTTCTGCGCTTCCTCGTAGAGCGGGAAGAAGTAGGGGTCGTTGGCCCACACACCCGCCTCCCGGTCGCCCTTCTTGAGCACGCCGCAGGCGCCGTGTTCCTTGGCGAAGCGCAGCTCGTCCAGGGCCGCGTCCATGTTCTGGGTCGGCGGCAGCAAGACCCAGCGCAGCCGCCCACCGGAATCCTCCCAGCGCTGCGCCATCCAGCGGTTGTAGCTGCGCCTGAGCGCCAGCTCGATTTCGGCCTTTTCGGTGAACTCCACCAGGAAGAGGGTCGGATACATGACCTGGAAGTCCACGCCCATGCGGTCCATGTCCTCCAGGCGCCGGTGCACGTCCATCAACTCGCGCGCACCCACGGTGGTGTGGGTCTCCTCGTCCGTGCGCACGAAGCGGATCTGCCGCCTGTCGTCGATCATCCAGTAGCGCATCTTCGCGTTGCTGGCGTCCTGGCCCTTGGGGTAAGCGGTGGTGGGGCGCAGCGCCTCGTCACCGTCGCGCAAGAAGGCCCAGGTATCCTCGGTCTCGTCCACGTGGGTATCGGCATCGATGACGGCCATTGGCGTCCTCCGGGTTGAGGGATGGGGTAATGGGTGTGGATTAGCAAAAGCGCGCTGGCTTGCCTAGCATGGTGTTCGAGCCTGGATTCCCGTTTCCCAGGCTGTGTCAAGACTGATGAGGCGGAGCCCCCTCGAGTCGTCATTCCCGCGCAAGCGGGAATCCAGGGGCGGTGGTGGGGCACTACAGCGGCGTTTCCCCGCCCCCCACCCCTGGATTCCCGCTTGCGCGGGAATGACGACTCGAGGGGGCTCCGCAATTACCTGTCCGAGCGGAGTCTTGACGCCGCCGCTTCCGCGGGAATGACGTAGCCGGTGCGTCGTTGCGTCAGGAGTCTCGCACACAGCCTACGAACGGGGCTTGAACTTGGGCAGGCTGATGTCGTCGCTGACCGGATCGAACACCACTTCCACCGGCATGCCGATCTCGACGTCGTCCACCGGACACTCGACGATGTTGGTGTAGAAGCGCGGGCCTTCTTCCAGGTCCACCCAGGCGATGACGTAGGGTATGTCCTTCTCGAAGGCGCGGGCGCCGCGGCCCGCCAACTGGCGGATGACGGTGAAGGTGTAGACCGTGGCGCGTCCGCTGAGCTGGTCCCATTCGAGGTCTTCGCCGCCGCACTCGACGCACGACGGGCGCGGACACCACGTCAATTCGCCGCACGCGCGGCAACGCTGCATCACGAGCCGCCCGTCCTTGGCGGCCTGCCAGAAGGGCGCGGTCAGCTCGGTGATCTCGGGGAGGGGGCGTCGGGGTTCGGTTCGTGCTTCAGCCATGGTGTCTATCCGTTGTCGTTGCTGAGAATCGCCACGGCGGTGGAGCCGAGGTTCTTACCGTAGGGGAGGCCGCCGAGGCCGGTGCAGAGCCCGGCGCTCGCGCCCGCCACCTGCCGCTCGCCGCCGTCGCCGCGAAGTTGCGTGACCGACTCCAGGATGTGGATCATGCCGCCGCAGGTGGACGGCTGTCCGCAGTTGATCATGCCGCCGCCGGTCTGGATGGGAAGCGTCCCCTTGAACGAGAAGTCGGTGGACTCGAAATACTTCGTGTCGCCCTTTTCGCAGAAGCCCAGGTCCTCCATCTGCATCATCTCGATGATCACGTAGTCGTCGTAGAGTTGGGCGAAGTCCATGTCGTTGGCGGTGACCCCGGCCATGTCGAAGGCGCGGGCGCCCGCGTCCCTGATTCCCATGATCGTCGCGTCGGAGTGGGTGCGGGGGCCGTAGCTGGGGTTGTCCTGCTCGCCGAAGCCCATGAGGTAGACCGGCTTTCGCGGCATGTCGGCGGCCCGTTCCGCGGAGGTGAGGATGAACGCCTTGCCGCCGTTGGCCGGCATGACACAGTCCAGCAGGCGGACGGGGTCGGCCACCATCCGCGAGGTCTTGTAGTCCTCCAGCGTCATGGGCTTCCTGAGATAGGCGTTGGGGTTGAGCGTCGCGTGGTGGCGGGCGGTGACCGCGATGTTTCCCAGTGCATCCAGGGTGGTGCCGTACTCGTGCATGTGCCGCCGCATTACCAGGGCGATGCCGCTGTTGGCGCCCATGAGGCCGTAGGGCACCTCGAAGTCCCGCACGTCGCGCGGCTCGACGCCGTTGTGGTTTTCCACGAACGTGCACGAAGCGGCCACGCACAGGACGCGCTCCACCAACCCCGCTTGAATGGCCGCGGCGGCCTGCCCCAGCGCCGACACCGTGGCCGCGCCGCCGTTGGCGTTGGCCATGGACAGCGCCGGCGTGATGCCCAGGATCGACGCCGTCTCCTCCGGCCAGAAGGGTTGCAGGTAGTTGGTGGTGTAGATGGCCGCCAGCCCCTGGCCGTCGAAGTCCTTGCGCGTAAGGCCCGCGTCCTCCATGGCCAGGCGCGCCGCCCAGGTCAGGTACTCCGGTATGGTCCGGCGGCGCTCGCCCGGGCGCCGGCCCAGACGGTCCACCGGGGTCTCGCCGATGCCGACGATCGCCGTGTTGCCGCGTATGCTCATGAGGTGGGAAACTCCTTGATGCTTCTTCTCGATGCCGCCGTGGCGACGTTGCAGGAATCATACGTGACTTTGCGTTGCCGTCAAGGGATTGGGTATACTTCGACTTCCAGACCAAGCCCTCAAGGAGATCCCGCTACATGTCAGATTTCAGGTTTCAACCCATCTTCGAACTCGGCGACGACACCACGGAATACCGCGGCCTGGGCAAGGATGGTGTGTCCGAGATCGAGGTGGACGGCCGTACCATTCTGAAGGTCGATCCGGCGGTGCTGCGGAAGCTCACGGCCGAGGCCATCCACGACATCTCTCACCTGTTCCGGCCGAGCCACCTGGCCAAGCTGCGCGCCATCCTCGAGGATCCCGAGGCGTCGAAGAACGACCGCTTCGTGGCGATCCAGCAGCTCAAGAACGCCAACATCTCGGCCGGCGGCGTGCTGCCGGCGTGCCAGGACACGGGCACCGCCATCGTCATCGGCAAGAAGGGCGAGAATGTCTTCACCGGCGCCAACGACGAGGAGGCCTTCTCCGCGGGCGTCTACGACGTCTACACCCAGACCAACCTGCGCTACTCGCAGCTCGCGCCCCTCGGCATGTACGAGGAGCAGAACACCCGCACCAACCTGCCGGCCCAGGTGGAGTTGTACGCCACCCCGGGCGACGCGTACGAGCTGCTGTTCATCACCAAGGGCGGCGGCTCCGCCAACAAGTCGTTCCTGTACCAGCAGACGCCGGCGCTCCTGAACGAGGCCTCGCTGGTGGCGTTCCTGGAGAAGCAGATCAAGACCATCGGCACCGCGGCCTGTCCGCCCTACTACCTGGCCATCGTGGTGGGCGGCATGTCCGCGGAGTTCAACCTCAAGACCGTCAAGCTGGCGAGCACGCGCTACCTGGACAGCCTCCCCACCACCGGCAACGAGTATGGCCGGGCATTCCGCGACCTGGAGCTGGAAGCCAAGGTGCAGGCCATCAGCCACGAGATGGGCGTGGGCGCGCAGTTCGGCGGCAAGTACTTCACCCACGAGGTGCGGGTCATCCGGCTGCCGCGGCACGGCGCGTCGTGTCCGGTGGGCATCGGCGTGTCCTGCTCCGCGGACCGGCAGGCCAAGGCCAGGATCACCCGCGACGGCGTGTTCCTGGAGCGGCTGGAGACCGACCCGGCCAAGTACCTGCCGGACGTCCAGGAGGACGACGACGCGGACAACGTGGTGAGCATCGACCTGAGCCGGCCCATGGACGAGATCCGCGCCACGTTGTCGAAGCATCCGGTGAAGACGCGGCTGTCCCTCAACGGCACCATCGTGGTGGCGCGCGACCTGGCCCACGCCCGGCTCAAGGAGCGCCTCGACGCGGGCGAACCGCTGCCGGACTACTTCAAGGAACACGTGGTCTACTATGCCGGACCCGCCAAGACTCCGGAGGGCTACGCCTCCGGCTCCTTCGGCCCCACCACCGCGGGACGCATGGACTCCTACGTGGAGCTGTTCCAGTCCCACGGCGCCAGCCTGATCTCGCTGGCCAAGGGCAACCGCTCGCGGCAGGTGACCGACGCGTGCAAGAAGCACGGCGGGTTCTACCTGGGCTCCATCGGCGGCCCGGCGGCGATACTGGCCAAGGACAACATCAAGCGCGTGGAGGTGCTCGACTATCCCGAGCTGGGCATGGAAGCGGTCTGGAAGATCGACGTGGAGAATTTCCCCGCGTTCATCATCGTGGACGACAAGGGCAACGACTTTTTCGCCGAGTTGCAGTAAAAGGGTTGTACGGTAGAACGATTGTCTGGAACCGGTGCGGGTGTGCGGCACCCGCCGGAACACGGGTCCCCGGACCCCCAAGGAGCAGGCCATGAGCGCAGATGCCAACGGAACGTCGTTGATAGTGGACTCGGACGCCCACGTGGTGGAGTGCGACCGTACCTGGGACTACCTGGAGGGTTCGGAGAAGCAGTTCCGGCCGGTGCCGCTGGCGTCCCCGGAGGAGAACGGCGCCTCGCTGCAGTTCTGGCTGGTGGACGGCAAGGTGCGCGGCTTCCGCTTCCCGGCGTTTTCCGAGGAGGAATTGCAGCGGCGCCAGGATCTGGTGGGCCGCAAGTTCGCCGAGGCCAAGGAGGCCCGTGAGTTGGGCAACGTGGGGCTCCGCCTGGAACACATGGATGACACCGGCGTGGATGTGCAGGTGCTGCACAACACGATGTTCATCGAGCAGGTGACCGAGCGGGCGCCGGTGGAGGTGGCGCTGTGCGGAAGCTGGAACCGTTGGCTCGCGGACATCTGGTCCCAGTCCGAAGGGCGCCTGCGCTGGTCGTGTCTCGCCCCCACCCTGAGCATGTCCGATGCGCTGGACCAGATCCGCTTTTCCAAAGAGCACGGCGCCTGCGCGGTGCTGATGCGGCCCTTCGAGAACAACCGGATGCTGGTGGATCCGTATTTCTACCCCATCTTCGAGGAGGCCTGCCGTCTGGATATGTCCATCGCCGTGCACATCGCCAACGGCAGCGCCTGGCTCAACGACCTCTACAGCCATCCGGTGCGGTTGGGAGCCACCTTCCACCGTTTCCGCATCCCCACCGTGGGAGGCTTCGCCGACGTGCTCTTCAGCGAGGTCCCGGAGCTGTTCCCGAAGCTCCGCTGGGGCTTCATCGAGGCCAGCTCCCAGTGGGTGCCCTGGATCCTGCACGAGGTCCGCAACCGCTACCGGACCATGGGCCGCGAGTGGCCCGACAACCCCATGGAAGCCTTCAACATGTTCGTGACCTGCGAGAACAGCGACGACCTGCCCTATATTGTGCAGGAGGCCGGCGAGGACGGCCTCGTTATCGGTACCGACTACGGCCATACCGACACGTCGAGCGACGTGGACGCCATCCGGGTCTTCCGCGAGCGCACGGACCTGTCCGAGGACGTGAAGCAGAAGATCCTGAGCGACAACGCGCGGCGGTTGTACGCGTTGTAGAGCACATCGACCCGAAGGAGCAAAGCCATGACCGCGACTGCCAACGGAAACCCCCTGATCGTGGACTCCGACGCCCACGTGGTGGAATGCGAACACACTTGGGACTACCTCGACCCCTCCGATCGCCAGTACCGCCCGGTGCCGTTGGCGGCGGCGGCGGAACAGGGCGTCACCCAGCAGTTCTGGGTGGTGGACGGCAAGGTGAAGGGTTTCCGTTTCCCCGCGTTCTCGGAGGAAGCGCTGCGGGAGCGTGAACGGCAGGTGGGCCGCAAGTTCGCCGACGCCGACGAGTCCATGGAACTGGGCAACGTGGGGCTCCGGTTGGAGCACATGGACGACACCGGGGTGGACGTCCAGGTGTTGCACAACACCATGTTCATCGAGCAGGTCACCGACCGCGCCCCGGTGGAGGTGGCCCTGTGCGGGAGCTGGAACCGTTGGCTGGCGGACATCTGGTCCCAGTCGGACGGGCGGCTGCGGTGGTCGTGCCTGGCGCCCACGCTCAGCATTTCCGATGCCCTGGACCAGGTCCGCTTCGGCAAGGAGCACGGCGCCTGCGCCGTGCTGATGCGGCCGTACGAAGGCAACCGCCTCCTGGTGGACCCCTACTTCTACCCCATCTACGAGGAAGCCAGCCGGCTGGACCTGTCCATCGCCATCCACATCGCCAACGGCAGCCCCTGGTTCAACGACCTCTGCAGCCATCCGGTGTCCAATGCAGCCAACTTCCACCGTTTCCGGGTGCCCACCGTGGGCGCCTTCAGCGACATTGTGCTCAGCGAGATCCCGCAGGTGTTTCCGGACTTGCGCTGGGGTTTCATCGAGGCCAGCGCCCAGTGGGTGCCCTGGATGCTTCACGAGGTCCAGAAACGCTGCCGGGTACTGGGACGGGAGTGGCCGGACAACCCCATGGCGGAGTTCGGCATGTTCGTCACCTGCGAGAACAGCGACGATCTCGCCTACATCGTGCAGGAGAGCGGCGAGGACGGCCTGGTCATCGGCACCGACTACGGGCACACCGACGTTTCCAGCGACGTGGACGCCATCAAGGTCTTCCGCGAGCGCGCCGACATCTCCGAGGACGTCAAGCGCAAGATCCTGAGCGACAACGCCCGCCGGCTCTACGGGCTGTAGCACGGATACGGGAGGACACTCCTGTGGTGCGCCCCGTACTTGATGGATTGACAAGCTGCCGTTTTCGGGTAGCATTTGGACTATGGCAAGGGTCCAAAAACAATCCGATACGAGTCCGTTCGAGGATCCCTTGGTGGCGGCCACGGCGATTGAGGCGTTGGCTCGCGCTCATGCAATGGGCTTGCTGTCCGGCGAAATCGCGCGTTTGGACCAGACCGCCATGAGGGGATTGGGGAAGGGACTGGCCGATGCCGGGATTGCTCGGGGGCTGAATCTGGAGCTTGAGGCGGCCGCGAACACCGATCCCGAGCAGTTGTGTGTCCTGTTCAAGAAGATAAGTGCGGCGCTCGACGGGTCTCCGGTTCCCGACCGGGAGTGGCGGGCCGTCGAACGCCACCTGGGGCTGGAGTCGATGGCTGAACTCATCGGGATCTCGGCTTCCAGCGGCCGTCGCTATCTCGCCGGCGAACGGAGCACGCCTGACGGGGTCGCGGCCCGTCTCCATTTTCTTGCGTTCGTGGTGGGTGATCTCGCGGGCGCGTACAACGATGTCGGAGTCAGGCGCTGGTTCCACCGTCCGCGCAAGCTGCTGAACGGGAATACTCCCGCCCAGTTACTGGTAGGCGCCTGGGAACCCCACGACGACGGACCTCGCCAAGTCCGTGCACTGGCGGCCTCTATCGGACCGTCGCCCGCGACGTGATCGTCTTTCGACACGCCGATCCTCGTTTCCCGTTCCTGCGAGAAGATTCGTCACAGCCAGCGGGTCGATGGAATATGCCGGGCCAGTTGACCCACTACTTCACCGATACGGCCGACGGCGCCTGGGCGGAGTTTCTTCGTCACGAGGAGATATCCGATCCGGAGGACTTGGCGACGGTTCGCCGGGCTCTTTGGGCGGTCGAGATCGGTGATCCGCCGCCGCTGCAACCGCAGTTGGCGCGGGAGACTTTGACCGGCGGCCGGGCTAGTTGGCAGGGCTGCCAGCGCGAAGCGGATCGCTCTCGGAGCGGCGGCGCACTTGGGCTCACGGCACCGTCCGCCGCTCTGCACTCGGGTGGCGCACGCGGCTGGCGGGTCGACCGGGGGCTGCAACCCGGACCGGCCAGGGATGGCATGGTGTTCGTCTTCTTCGAGCGGCGCCCGGATTTCGTCGGATGGCAAACCACCGCGGCCGGGCACCCGGGAGAGGAACTCTTGGCCCGTGTGCGTCACTTCGACGAACCCCTTCGAGATACCGGCGAGAGCTAGTGCGGGCACACCATTTCCGTGCATAGGTCGCCCCGACAGGGGGAAGGAAGATGAGAAGTCTCATCATAACGGTCGCCGTGCTCCTGGCCGCGACCCACGTCGCCTCGGCCGACTACACTCCCGGCCGGAGCTTCGACTATTCCAGCAAGACCGCATACACGGACAGGGACTGGAACGTCACGTTCTATGAGAACTGTGATCTTCCGGAATACGCGTCCACGCAATGGCTTCGGGAGAAGGGCGAGCGGTTCCTGCGTTTCACCCTGAAGAACGGGCAGGTGGGGGGATGCCGCAGCGACAACCGCTTCAGGTCCCGAGCGCTCTATTGGGAGCGGGCGGAAATCAAGCAGACGACCACTCTGGAGAAGGACCACGACTATTCGCTGACCTATAGGGTGAGGTTCGTAAAGGGCTTTGACAACGACCGGGAGGACTTTCTGCAATTGCACCAATCGGTCAGCGGTTGCCGAGGGGGCCCTCTGGTCATGGTGAAGTTCAGCAGTGGGTACCTTCTGGGCGCTACAAAGCGCTTCTTTGTCGAGGAAGTCCTCGGGAAATGGGTGAGTGTTCGGTTCGACTTCAACCCCGCGAGATCCTATGACCTGTATCTTGATGGCAAGAAGGTCGTTGACAACAAGACCATCCACCGACAACGCGCTTGCGGTGAGCCGCATTTGAAGATCGGCATTTATCGCCCGGGGGACGCTGAAGCCACGGGCCACAGGCTGTCCGTGATGGATGTCGACAAGGTACGGCTGGTCGACGGGAAGTGACCTATTTCAGCGCGCGTCGTGGTTCGGCGTGAGAGAGACACGTTCCGGCGCAGGGACTCATCATGATCGCACGAAACCCGTTGACATCCCGCTTCGAGCTCGCCCAAGCCGTCGTCCGTGAAGTTGGCTCCCTGGCGCGGTCACTGCGACAGTCTTCCCTGGTGGTCTCCGAGAAGGGCAAGCAGGACTGGGTGACCAACGCCGACCTCGCGGTGGAAGCGCGGCTCCTGGAGGCCATCCGTGGAGCCTTTCCATGTGACGCCATCCTCGCCGAGGAGACACTAGGGACGGCGGAGGAGGGGGAGCGCCTCTGGATCATCGATCCCATCGACGGAACGACGAACTTCGCCGAAGGCCTGGACCTGTGGGCGATCTCGGTGGGTTTCGCGATGAAGGGCCGGATCGAGTTCGGCGTGATCTACGCCCCGGACCGGGACGAGTTCTATGTGGCGGCTCGCGGCGAAGGGGCCAGCCTCAACGGCGTTCCGATGAAGGTCGGCGACGCGGCGGAGCACCACAGCCTGATCCTTCTGGGCCGCTCGAACCGCACCGATCATGCCGCGTACCTGGATCTCGTCGACCGCATCGCGAGGTCCGACCACGACTACCGGCGGCTCGGCTCGGCGGCGCTGAGCCTCGCCCTGGTGGCACGGGGTCTGGCCGGCGCCTACTATGAAGCCCACCTCAATAGCTGGGACTTCGCCGCGGGGCTGGTGATATGCGATGAGGCCGGCTGCCGGTCGGCGTTCGCCGAGGTCGATCTGGCTCGCGGAGGCCCGGTCCTCGTAGCACGCCCCGGTTTTCTCGGGCATGCCCAGGCTCTCGTCAATCCGGACACTGGCAGTTCTTAGCCCCGCCCCTGGATTCCAGCTTCCGCGGGAATGACGACTCGGGGGGTGTGAAGTTCGATGGGCCTGATGGACGGCGCGTCGGTGGTGTGCAGCAGGAGTTGTATAGTGATGCTGATAGGGTGAATTATAGCTATGAGGACCATACAATTGACGATGGATGCTGACCTTGTGCAGCGGGTCGATAGGCGAGCAAAGCGCCTCGGCACCACCCGATCGGGGTTTACGCGTGAAGCGTTGAGATCCGCGTTGGAGCGCTACGAGGAGGCGGAACTGGAGGAGCTTCACAGAGCCGGTTACCGTGAAAAACCTCCCTCCAATCAGGAGTTCGGCATACCGGAACAGGACCACGCCTGGGGCGACGGCCCATGGAAGGACGAGTGATGCGTCGGGGCGAGATCCGCTGGTACCGCTTCGCTCGCCAGGACAAGCGCCGGCCCGTGCTCGTCCTCACGCGCGACTCGATCATCGCGAGCTTGGGCGAGGTCACGGTCGCTCCCGTCACCACCACGGTTCGCGGAACCCCCAGCGAGGTACCTTGTCCGCGGACGACGGCATGCCGCGAGACTGCGCCGTGAACTGCGATCACCTGCAGACGATTGCGCGCGGAAGACTTGGGGCATTGGTCACGAGCCTTCCGGCAGGCAAGATGGAACACGTAGCAAGGGCGATTCGATTCGCGCTCGCCCTCGACTGACCCGTTCAGCCTTCCCCATCTGTCCAGCCCGTAACCGTCTCAGCCCCGTTTGCGCGTGTCGGCACCTCTTCCCGTCGCCGCGATCAGCGTGAACGCCAGCGCGCTCAGTCCCAGGCACGCCGCGGTCATGTAGGCGTAGCCGTATCCCTCCATGAACGCCTCCAGGAGGCGCGGGTTTTCCGCGAGATTCAACGCGGCCAGGTCCTGCGGGCCGGACTCGTTGCTGACGGCCGCCAGGCGCATGCCCACGAACGCCGTCGCGGTGGCGGTACCCAGGGAGCGGCCCACGCTGCGGATGATGGAGATGACCGAGGAGGCGATGCCCAGCCGCTCGGGCGGCACGGAGCTGACGAGGCCGTGGTTGTTGGGGGTCTGGAAAAGCCCCAGGCCCACGCCCAGCAGGGCCAGTCGCGGCACGATCTCCGCCGGCGTGGAGTCCTGGCCCAGGAAGCTCATGGAATACATGGCCACGGCCACCACGGCGCCGCCGGCGGCGGCCGGAACGGTGGAGCCGATGCGGTCCGTGAGCCAACCGGCCGACGGCGACACCACGATGAGCACGAGGGCGATGGCGGTCATCAGGCCGCCGGCCTCCAGCGGGTCCATGCCCAGCACGAGCTGGAGCAGGAACGGCATCATCAGCTCGTTGGTACTGAGGGCCACGAAGGTGGAGAGGCGCGCGATGTTGCCCGCGGCGAAGGGCACGATCCGCAGCAGCGCGAGATCGAGGATGGGGTAGGGGCAGGTGGCCTCCCGCCAGACGAACAGGCCCAGGAAGACGGCGCTCAACACGAGCCCCCAGTAGCCCAGGCCGCCCCGGGTAATGCCCAGCAGCAGGAACGTCAGCCCGACGGCGAACAGGGCGGCGCCGGCGAAGTCGAAGGGCTCCCGTTGCGCCTTCTTGCCCGTGTCCCGGTCGTTCAGCAGGAGGAAGCGGGCCGCGGCGAAGCCGACGAAAGACAGCGCACTGGAGATGAAGAAGATGTAGCGCCATCCCAGCGTGAAGGTGATGAACCCGCCCACCACGGGGCCGAGGGTGAAGCCGACGGCGGAGACGAGGCCGCCGGAAAGGCCCATGGCGCGGCCCCGGTCGGCACCGGTGAAGAGGCTGGCGGTGAGCGCGAAGGTGTTGGTCATCATCAGCGCGGCGCCCACGGCCTGACCTACGCGGCAGGCCATCAAGTGGGTGGGCCCGTTGGCCATACCCGCCAGGGCCGAGGCCACGCCGTAGACCAGAAAACCGGCGGAGAAAGTGAGCTTGCGTCCGAGGAGGTCCGACAGCCGGCCGCAAGGAAGATACAGAGCACCCGTCACCAGCGCGTAGACGAATACGATCCAGCCGGCGAAAGTGATATCCGCGCGGAACTCGGTTATGATGACCGGCAGGCTTATGGTAAGCATGCCGACATCCGTGGTGGCGATGAAGACGGAGACCACGACCACCCACAGTGCCCACCAGCGGTGGTTGGGGCCGAAGACGCGGTTGTCGATGAAGTCTCTGAGCCAGGGTGTCATGACGGGTGTGACGGAAACGGGCATGCGCTCGCCCCATCCTTCATAGCGGCTTCTCGTTCAGCACGAAAACGATCGAACAGGTTCGCGCACCGAAGCCGCGGGCGCGGGTTTCGTCAGGAGATCAGGGTTATGGCCATCCGATCCGGCAGGAACTACATCGAGTCGTTGCGCGACGGCCGCGAGGTGTGGCACGCCGGCAAACGCATCGAGGACGTGACCGTCCATCCCGGCTTCACCGGCACCATCAAGACCCTGGCGGACCTGTACGACCGGCAGGCGTCGGCGGAAGACGGCGACACCATGAGCGTCGAGCGCGACGGCGCACGCATCTCCTGCAGCTACCTGCCGCCGGTGGACGCCGGCGACCTCCAGGCCAAGCGACGCAACATCGAGCTGTGGTCGCGGGAGACCTACGGCCAGATGGGGCGCTACCCGGAGTTCTGCGCGGAGCTGGTGGTGGGGATGCTGGACTTCGCCGACACCCTGGCCGCCCACGACCCGCGCTGGGGCGAGAACGCCCGCGCCTACTACCGGCACTGCATCGCCGGCGACCTGTGCCTCACCCACGCCCTCACGGACCAGTTCTACGACCACTCCAAGCGCGTGAGCGAGCAGCAGGACCCGGACCTGGTCATGCACATCATCGGCGAGACTTCGGAGGGGCCGGTGGTCCGGGGGCTGCGCAACCTCGCCACCCTGGCGCCGCTGTCCGACGAGGCGCTGGTCTACCCCATCCGCCCGCGCGACGCGGACGAGCCGGACTACGCCATCGCCTTCGCCATCCCCATGAACGCCCCCGGCCTCAAGATCATCTGCCGGGACCTCTACGCCGAGCACGCCGACCCGGAACGCTTCCCGCTCACCACGCGGTTCGACGAGATCGACGCCACCCTGGTGTTCGAGGACGTGGTGGTGCCGTGGGAGCGGGTCTTTGCCTACAAGGCGCCGGAGCTGGTGGCGGGCTTCCACCGGAACATCCAGACCTGGGCGCAATACGCCACCATGGTGCGCCTCATCACCAAGCTGGAGACCTTCCTCGGCGTGGCGCAACTGCTCACCGAGTGGTCCGGCCGGCACAAGACCCCCAACTCGCAGTTGGGGCTGGCGGCCTTCATCAAGGACCTGGAGATCCAGCGCGACTGCGTGGAGATCGCGGAGAACCGCGGGTACCGCACGGCCGGAGGCCATTGGGCGCCGCTTTTGAGCCCGGCCTACCGGATCCACAGCATCGAGGCGTCGGACCGGGCCGAGCGCAACATGGAGAGCCTGCTCACCAGCTCGCTGGTGCTCACCGGCGGCGGCTCGGACCTGGTCGACGGTGAGCTGGGGCCGGTGGTGGAGCGCTACTTCCGCGGCTGCGCGCCGAGCACGCGCGAGCACCTGCGGCTGCTGGCGGTGGCGGCGGACCTCGTCATGACGCCCTTCGGCAAACGCGGACAGCTCTACGAGCGCCTGCAGAGCGGCGAAGTGGACAACATGCGCCGGCGCCTGCACGCGCAGTTCCAGGAGCGCGACGGCGCCGAGCGGCTGCTGGCGTTCATCAACAAGGACTGGTGACGTTTCCGGGTCCGGAACGCCGTTCAGCGCGTGATGAAACACGAAATGAGCCGCGTGTCCCCTGTTCTCAGGCGCGCCCGCTCGGTCGCCGAGATGATCTCCTTCCGGGGCGGCATCGGCAGCGCGGCCAGCCGGGCCGCGGCGCTGGCGTTTCGTCCGAAGCCCACCGATGTCTTCATCGCCACCTTCCCCAAGTGCGGCACTACCTGGCTGCAACAGATCGTCCACGGGCTCAGGACCCGGGGTTCAATGGACTTCGAGGAGATCACTTTGGTGGTGCCGTGGCTCGAGCTGGCGCTGGATCTCGGCATCGATCCTGATGCGCCTCAGGTCGCGGCGCCGCGCGCGTTCAAGAGCCACCTGAGCTGGCACGACGTCCCCAAGGGGGGCCGCTACATTTCCATGGTGCGGGACCCCGGGGACGTGCTGGTGTCCATGTATCACTTCCACGAGGGTTGGCGTTTCGAGGCCGGGGCCATCACCCTGGAGGACTACTCCCGGAATTTCTTTCTGGCGCCGGAGCGGGACCGAGGCTACTGGAAACACGTGGCCTCGTGGTGGCCACAACGTGGCCGCGAGGACGTGTTGATGCTGAGCTACGAGTCGGCCCTGGCGGACGTGCCCGGAACGGTGCGGCGCATCGCCGGGTTCATTGGCTGTCCGATTGACGACGAGCTGCTGGAGATCGTCGTCCGCCAATCCTCCATCGGATTCATGAAGGCGCACGGAACTCGGTTCGACGACCACGTGCTGCGCGCCGCGCGAAATGCCGCCAACGGCTTGCCGCCCGGAGGCGCATCGTCCAAGTTGAGGGGCGGCCGGGTGGGCGACCACGTGGACAGGCTGCCGATGGACGTGCGGGCAGCCCTGGACGGCATTTGGCGCGAGGCGATGGAGAGCCGTTTCGGGCTCGCGTCCTACCCCGAGATGGTGGCCGCCCTCGGCCCCGCCGACGGCTCGCTGGCCGTTGGTTAGTCAGGGAGCGCCCTGCCTTCAGTGCTTTCCGTGGCCGCCCGGGCTGGTGAGGATTCGGTGGATGTCGGCTTGTGTGTAAACCTCGCGGGCAAATTCGAAGGTACCCGGTCCACGCAACTCATCGGCAGCCCGCCGCACCTGAGACATCGCCGCCTTGGCAAGGTTGCTGCCGACGGTCACCCGCCTGACGCCCAGATCGCGAAGCTTCGGAACCGGTGGAGTGTTCGCGCCGGCCAGCACATTCATCGGCCCGTCGATGGCAGCGGCCAGCCGGCCGATCAGCGCGCCGTCGCTGACGAACGGCACGAACGCACAACGGGCGCCGGCCTGCAGGTAGGCGTTGGCGCGGCGGACCGTCTCGGAAAACACGTCCTCGCCGTCACCATGGCGAAATCCGTCGGTGCGGGCATTGATGACCATCGCAATGCCCGCCGAATCGGCGACCGCGCGGGCCGCGCGGATGCGTTCCACCGCGGCGGTGAACTCGATAAGATGTCCCGGGTTGCGCTTGTCGCTGTCCTCGATGTTTATCCCGACCGCGCCGGCTCGGAGAGTCCGGCGTGTCGTCTCCGCTACGTTCTCCGGCGCGGGACCGTAACCCGCTTCCATATCCGCCGAGACCGGAACCGGCACGGCGTTGGCGATACGGCGCACCGCACCGGCCATCTCCCGCAAAGAGATGTTCTCGCCGTCGCGATATCCGAGTGCGAACGCACAGCCGCCGCTGGTGGTCGCCACGGCGGCGAAACCTGTTTCCACCAGGACACACGCACTGATCGCGTCCCACGCATTGGGCAGGACGAGAAGTTCATTGCCTTCGTGCATCGCCGCGAAGGTTGCGGCACGTTTCTTCTGTTCGGACTTTGTCATCGTCTCTCGCTGGCCGAATTCCCAATAATTCCCTTTTATTTCGCCCGGTTTGAAACCGCCCCGTCATCCCGCTACTCGTACCTCCCGTCCTTGGAGGGAACGAGCTTGCCGTCTTCGTAGAAATAGCACCGTCCGGAGTCTTCCATGGGCACCTGGGCGGCCAGCACGAAGCCCTGGCCCAGGATCTCCGGGGTCGGGAGCCGTGTGAAGGCGTCGTCCGGGGCTCCTTCGGTGACGATGGGGACCCGCGGCGAGAACGTCACCACGCACACGTTGGACTCCCGCACCTCTTCCGCCAGGTAGCGGCTGAAGGTCCAGATGGCGTCCTTGGTGACCACGTAGGCGCAGGCGCCGCCGGGCGAGACTCCGCCGCCGCCGTAGAGATTGATGATGTGGCCGGAGCGCCGCGGTTCCATGTGCGCCAGCACGTGCTTCGAACACAGGAACGTGCCTCCCAGGTTGGTCTCGATGACCCGGTTCCAGAAGGACAGGTCCATGTCGCGGATCATGGGCCAGCGCGGGATGCCCCAGGCGAAATGCGGCACGATGGCGGCGTCGTTCACCAGCACGTCGATCTGCCCGAAGCGGTGGACCACTTGCTCGAACGCGCGCCGCACCGCGTTCTCGTCGCGCACGTCGGCGTTGATGCCCAGGGCGTCGGTCAACTCGCCCAACTCGGGCCCGGTCTTGTCGAGCCAGTCCTGGCTCACGTCGATGATCACGACCTTGGCCTTTTCCCGTGCGAACGTCAGCGCGGCATGGCGTCCGATGCCCTTGCCGCCGCCCGTCACCACGACCACTTTGCCTTCCAGCATGGATTCCTCCTTTGTAGGTTGTGTTGAGCGGTAGCGTAACCCTGAACCTGCACCGTACATGGCGGATTACGCTTCGCCGATCCGACCTGGCCCTTCGACTTCGCTTCGCTACGCTAAGGACGCAAGAATGCAGTGCGGTTACCGGTTCCGGCCCCGCTCCTTGAGCCCTTGGTACACTCTCTCCGCCGTTACCGGCATCTCGAACAGGCGCACGCCGACGGCGTCGGCCACGGCATTGGCGATGGCAGCCGGGGGGTTGTTGTTGGCGAACTCGCCGATAGCCTTGCCGCCGTGGGGCGCGAGGCCGCCCTCCGAGTCCACGAGCACCGTGTCGAGCCGCGGGATGTCGCGGATGCTCGGGAGCTTGTAGTCGCCCAGGTTGGCGTTGGCCACCTTGCCGTTGTCCAGCGTGAGCTCTTCCATCACCGCCTGACCCAGCCCCATGATGACGCCGCCGTCGATCTGTCCCTGATGCATGATGGGGTTGATGACGGTGCCCACGTCGTGAGCGGTGACGATGCGTTCGACCCGGGTGGCGCCGGTCTCCGGGTCCACCTCTACCTCCGCCACCTGCGCGCACACGTAGGTGGTCTCGTCGGGATAGCGGAAGTCCTCTTCCACCGTGACGGTGCGGTCGTCCGGATGCCGGGCCGCCACCTGCGCCAGGGTGAGGCTCTGTCCCGGGTCCGGGCGCAGTGAAAACGCGCCTTCGGCGTACACCACGTCCGCGGGGTCGCACTCCAGCATGCGCGCGGCGTGACCCGCGAGCTTGTCGCGCAGTTCGTTGCACGCGCGCTCCAGCGCCAGACCCGCCACATAGGTCACGCGGCTGGCGCGGGCGCCGGTGTCGTAGGGCACGGTGTCGGTGTCGCCCGTGGCCACGCGCACCCGTTCCAGCGCCACCTGCATCTGCTCGGCCACGAGCTGGCGCAGGATCGTGTGGGTGCCGGTGCCCTGGTCCACCGTGGGGCTCAGCACGGTCAGGGTCCCGTCGGTCCCGGCGGTGACGGCGATGCCGGTCTCGCCGCCGGAGATGTGCCGCCCGTAGACGGCCACCCCGCGGCCGCGGTTGGGGCCGGACCGGGGCGCGTGCCAGTCCGCCGCCTCCAGCGCCCGCGCCAGCACCGCGTGGACCTGCAGGCCGGGGAGGCGTTTGCCGATGGCGTCCTCCTCGTTGGCGCGCAGCACGTTGCGCAGGCGGAACTCGCCCGGGTCCATGCCGAGCTCCCGCGCGAGGATGTCGGTGTGGGACTCCAGCGCGAAGAAGGTCGGGATGGAGCCCGGACTGCGGTAGTAACCGCCTGGCGTCGTGTTGGTGTAGACCTGCAGGAACTCGAACTCGGCGTTGTCCACGCGGTAGAGGCCGCCGACGTAGTGCCAGGTGGCGAACGACGCGCTCGCCTTGGTGCCGCCGTAGGCGCCGCCGGCGTGCCATGCCTTGAGGCGGCGCGCGACGATGCGGCCGTCGCGCTTGAGGCCGCTGCGGATGGTCATCACCGTGGCCTCGTCCGGGTTGCAGGCGGCCAGTTCCTCCGCGTAGGTCATGACGATCTTCACCGGCCGGCCGGATTCGCGCGCCAGGAAATAGGCCACGGGCAGGTCGCGCGCATCCCCCTTGGCGCCGAACTCGCCGCCCACGTTCACCGAATGCACGCGCACGCGCGTGTGCTCCATCCCCAGGGTGTCGGCGAGCATGCGGCGGGTGCGGAAGGGGTCCTTGGTGGAGGCCCAGACCTGCACGCGGCCGTCGGGATCGATGGACAGGAGCCCGGCGTGGGGCTCCAGGTAGCCCTGGTGGCGCCCGGGTATGCGGAAGGTATGCTCCAGCACCACGTCGGCCTCGCGGAACCCTTGCTCCACGTCTCCCTTGCGCCAGGCCAGGCGGGTGAGGCCGTTGCGCACGTCGGTGGCCAGGCGTTCGCGCGGCGCGCCATCGTAGGCGGCGACGTCGTCGTGCAGCAGCGGCGCGTCGGGCTCGGTGGCGGCCACCGGATCGAACACCGCGGGCAGGACCTCGTAGTCCACCTCGATGAGCGCCAGGGCGGCCTCGGCCTGCTCGGGCGTATCCGCCGCCACCGCGGCGACCCGGTCTCCGACGTAGCGCACCCGGTCCCAGCACAGCACCGGCAGGTCGCGGATCTGCTTGCCCATGTAGTGGTTCGGGACATCCGGCCCCGTGACCACGGCCCGGACTCCGGGGGCGTTACGCGCCCGCCGGGCGTCGATGGAACGGATGCGCGCGTGGGGATGCGGGCTGCGCAGGATCTTGCCCCACAGCATCCCCTGGAGCGGAACGTCCGCGGCGTAGCGAGTGCGGCCCGTGACCTTGTCCGGTCCCTCGGCGCGGAGAACGGAGGTGCCGACTATCTTGGAGTTCGTCATGGCTGCGGTCCCGTAGGCCTATTCGACCTCTCTCCACCCATGGCTTCCCGCCCCCGATCGGGGTCGAGGGCAAGCTTCCGCGGGAATGACGCTTCGGGGCGTCGGTGCCGACTCTTGCCCGAGCGGAGCCTTGACACAGCCTGGCAAGCGGAAATCCTGTTCGATGACTTCTTACGATTCCGGCATCAGCGAGCGCCTGCCGAACCACCAGAATATCAGGATGAGCGGCGTCAGCACGACGGTCATCAGCAACGTGACCGCGGCGGCCAAGCTGGTGGCGCTCGAGTTCCAGTAGCTCCAGATCACCGCCGGGAGCGTGATGTTGTCGTGGCTGATGAGGAACGCCGCCACGGTGAGTTCCCGGTACACCAGGATGGCGGACCAGATCCACACCGACATGATGGTGGGACGCAGCAGCGGCACGAGGATGCGCCAGGAAGTCCGCACCGGGGACAGGCCCGAGGTGTATGCCGCTTCCTCCAGTTCCTTGTGTATCTGGAGCAGCGAGCTGTTCAGGGCGCGGGTGGCGAAGGCCAGCCGCGACACCACGTAGACGATGGCGATAAGCCACACCGTGCCGTAGAGCGGCAGGAAGCCCTTGAGCACGAACAGCGACAGCAGCAGCGCGGCGATGGCCAGGATCACCTCCGGCAGGGCGTGGGGCAGGAAAGCGCCGAACTCCAGCACGTAGCGGTATCGGCTGCCGGAACGCACGATGAGCCATGACATGGCGAACGCGACCACCAGGGTTATGGTTGGCACCAGCGCCACCAGCAGCACGGTGTTGGTGAGGCCCCGGTATACCAGATCCCAGTCGACCCGCTCGAAGGCCGTGAGGGACATGCGGCTGAGCATTTCCCAGGAGGGCGGCGCCACGTACGGGGTCAGCGCGACGTAGGCGATGAGCAGCAGCGGCAGCAGCTTGGACGCGACGACATAGAGGCCGATAAAGGCCCAGCCCACCCAGCCCCAGCGGCCGATGTCCACGAGAGTGGGGCGATAGCCCTTGCCGGTCACGACTTCGTAGCGGTGCCCCTGGCGCAGCACCGAGCTGTACCACCAGGTCAGCAGCACCGCGAGGCCGATCATCAGGACGCCCAGCGCCGCGGTGACCCCGTGTTCCGGGAACTCGTCGTCGCCAGGGTTCGTCTTGAGGTAGACGAAGGTGCTGAGCATGTACACGCGGTTGCCGAGGCCGATGATGGCCGGGATGTCGAAGGTGGCGATGGCGATGGTGGCGATGTAGATGACCGCGGCCAGGATGGCGGGGAAGGCCAGCGGCAGGGTCACCCGGCGTAGGGTGGCGAAGAGGCTCATGCCGTGGATCTTGGCGGCCTCCTCCAGCGACGGGTTCATGGCGCGGAACATTTGCGCCGTCAGGATGAACGCCAGCGCCGCGAGACTGAGTCCCTGCACGAAGCCCATGCCCGCCGGCGTGGCGATGTTGAAGGGTCCCTGCTCGAGGCCGAAAATGTTTACCAGCCAGCGGTTCATGAAGCCCATGCGCTGGTGCGCCATGAAGGTCCACCCCATGGCCGTGTAGATGCCGGGAATCAGCAGCCCGAGGGTCATGGTGGCGTACACCAGACCCTTGCCGGGCATGGTGGTGCGTTCGGTGAGCCAGGCGATGGGTAGCCCGATGATCAGCGCCACCAGCGTGGTGACGACGGTGAAAATGAGGGTGTTGAAAGTGACCCGGGCGACGAAAGGGTCGCCCAGCAGTTCGGCGTAGTTGTCAAGGCTGTAGTCGGCCTCGAAGCTGCCCAGGATGCCGGTCTGGAAGCTGATCCACACCAGCACGGCCACCAACACGAAGATCACCAGCAACGGGATGCTGGCGAGCCCCGTGAGGACGGGTGATACCCTTGGCCGGAGGGCGCGAAGCCGGGGCCAGCCTGCGACTTGTTCCATGGTGGCTGCGGGCGGGCCGCCGGCCCGCCCGCGTCCTCTGCGCCGCTAGTTGGTCTTGCCTTCCGCCAGGATCTTCTCGAGTTCCTTGCGGGTAGCGCGATACGTGGTCTGGCTCCCCAGCCATTGCGGTGAGTTGACGACCACCTTGGCGCCCTGGGCCTTGGCCACATCGAGCGTCTTGCGCTGCTGGGACTCCGGATAGAGGTGAAAGTCCAGGCCGTTCCTTTCCCACATCCACTTCTGGCCTTCCGGCGTGTGCAGATACGCCACGAAGAGGGCGGCAGCGGCGGGGGCCTGCGCATGCACCGGCACGGAGCCGTAGCGGGTGTGGGAGACCACCGCCTCCTTCACCACGGCGTAACCCAGCGGGACTCCTTCACTCTTGTACCGGTTGACGTACTGGTCGCCGCAACTGAACACCAGCATGGCGAACTCGCCGCTGGTGAGCTTGTCAACCGCGCCGCACCGGATCAGCCCGCCGATCTGCTTGGCGAGCTTCTTCGTGTAGTCCACCATGACTTCCTTGCCCAGGAGGTCGTCCATGGCGAACTCACGCACGCCCGCGGCATAAGGAGTGGAAGCGATCTTGCCCTTCCACTTGGGGTCGAGGACGTCGTGCATGCTCTTGGGGATGTCGTCGCCCTTCACCACGTCGGAGTTGAACATGATGCCCACGAGCGTCGAAGCGGAGGCCAGCGCGTTGCCGTTGGGGCCCAAGGGATCGAATCCGGGCTCGGGATCCAGCATCGGCCGACCGAGATACGCTTTCCAGGGCAGCGAGCGCGTCAGCCCCACCTTGCTGGCCTGCAGCACGCCTCCGGAGTTGCCCCAAACGACGTCCGTGCTGGCGGGCTGCCCGGCCTTCATCTCACGGGTCAGATTGCCGATCATGCGCGTCATGGACGGGCCCGGGGTGAACTTCGGCTTGATATTGGTGCCGTACATCTTGTTCATGGCGGCGATGACCTCAGCGAAGCCCTTGCCGCCGCTCAGGCTGGACGACGACCACATGGCGCGAAGCGTCGTCTCTTTCTTGGCGGCCTCCACCAGCTCCTGCAGGTTCTTGGGAGCGTCGGCCGCATAGGCCCCGGCGGCCAGGAACAGGGAGCATAAAGCCGCGCACAGGGCGACGGCCCACCTTTGGTTGCGTTTGATATCGAGCATCAGTCTCCTCCTTCGGTGTTGGGTTTCTGACACGGAAACCCCTTCTACCAGTTTTCGGGGCAGGTGCAAATCAACCGCAATGTTGCAACAAGAGCCTACACCCCGCTCGTCGTCGCGCCTTGCCCACGACGAAAAATCCTCGGCATATTATTGACGCGAACCAACCGGACACTAGCTCTGCTTGCCCACCGAGTTCACGAAGGTCGTGTTTTTCTCGTCCGCCGCGAATACCATGACATCGTCGGGCATCACGCGGAGCGAGAGCATGCCGCCGTGGGTCGTGGGCACCGCGCGGCTCTTGCCGGTGAGTGGAATGTCGCCAACGGTCGCGTCGTAGACGAACTGATCGCCCAGAAAGATGCTGGAGGTCAGGCGCGCCTCGAAGGTGTTTTCCGCCGACTCGTCCGCCGGCTCGGCGTACTGGATGCACTCGGGCCGGAATCCCACGAACACCTCCGTACCTGGTTCGGTGTCGCCGGACGCACGGAAGCGCCCGATCCGGGTCTCCACCAGGTTGGCCTCCACACTGCGGCCCGGAAGCCAGTTCACCGAACCGAAGAACTCGGCCACCTCGGTGCAGTTGGGGCTGCGGTAGAGCTCCGTGGGACTGCCGTACTGCAGCAGCTCGCCCAGGCTCATGAGGGCGATCTTGTCGGCCATGGCCATGGCCTCGATCTGGTCGTGGGTGACGTAGAGCACGGTGGCGCCGAGTTGTTTGGCCAAGTCGCGGATGCGCCCGCGCACGTCCTCGCGCAGGCGCGCGTCGAGGTTGCTCAGGGGCTCGTCCATGAGCAGCACCCTGGGGTTCACGGCGATGGCACGGGCCAGCGCCACCCGTTGCTGCTGGCCGCCGCTCAGCAGCGTGGACGGACGGTCGATCTGCTCGTCGAGCTGCACCATGTGGAGCGCGTTCCGCACCCGGCCGTTGATCTGCTGGCGCGGGATCTTCTGGGCGCCCTCGCGCAAGGGCAGGGCGACGTTGTCGAACACCGTCAGGTGCGGCCACACGGCGTAGGACTGGAACACCATCCCGAAGTTTCGGTCTTGGGGCGGCACCCACACCGGCGGATCGTCGCCGAACACGGTGCGGTCGGCGATCTGGATCTCGCCGCTGTTGGGGGTCTCGAGTCCCGCCACGCAGCGCAGCAGCGTGGTCTTGCCCGAGCCGCTGGCGCCGACGATGACGAAGAACTCCCCCTCCTCGACGTCGAGGTCGAGCTTCTTGAGCGCCGCGACCTTGCCGTCGGTGACGATGAACTCCTTGCGTAGTGCCCGGATCGTGATCATACGGATTTCGTGCTCACTTCCATTCCAGGATTCGAGCGGTACATGTCGCCATTGGCATGGTGCCACCCGAGGGTATGCGTGACAACCGGTATGCGCGACAACCGCGGGGCCCTGCTTGTCGAGCAGAAGTGTGTCTGCCTACTCCAGCCCGGCGGGCGTTGTCAAACCGGTAGACTCCCCTGGGGCCAACTGGTAATTAGACTGAATTCCCGCCCCCGATCGGGGTCCAGGGGCAAGCTCCCGCGGGAATGAGGGACTGGCTTCGAACCGGGAGACCTGCTTTGCATCAAGACCTGCGAGAATTCCTAGACGTGCTGGAACGAGAGGGCCAGTTGCTGGAAGTGAACCGGGAGGTGGACACGCGTTTCGAGGTCGCCGCCGGCATCCGCAAGAGCTCCGACGTGGGCGGCCCCGCGCTGTTGTTCAACAACGTCAAGGACCATCCCGACTGGCGCGTGCTCGGAGCGCTGTACGCCACCCGGCGGCTGGTGGCGCTGGGCCTGGGGGTCACCGAGGACAAGCTGCTGGAGCGCTACCTGACGCTGGAGGAGGCGCGCATTCCCTCCGAGATGGTGTCCACCGGTCCGGTCAAGGAAGTGCGCTGGACCGGCGACGACATCGACCTCGACAAGCTGCCCATCTGCGTCCACTCGGAGAAGGACTGCGGCGCGTACGTCACCATCGGCGTCCAGATCGGCAAGGATCCCGAGACGCGCATTCCCAACGTATCCATCCACCGGATGCTGCGGCTGGCCAAGGACAAGCTGTCCCTGTGGGCGCCGGCAGACCATCACCTGGGGCGCATGATCCTCAAGGCCGAGGACCGGGGCGAGGGGCTGGAGGTGGCCACGGCCATCGGCGTGGACCCGGCCATCATCATCGGCTCCCAGGCGCGCGTGCCTTACGGCGTGGACGAGTTCGCGGTTGCGGGCGGCCTGCGCGGCGCGCCCGTGCAGTTGACCAAGTGCGACACCATCGACGTGGACGTGCCCGCCCACGCCGAAGTGGTGATCGAGGGGGTGACCATCCCCGGAGAGCGGGTGTCGGACGGCCCCTACGGCGAGTACCCGGGCACCTACAGCGAGAGCAAGCAGGCGCCGGTGATACAGGTCACCGCCGTTACCATGCGGCGCAACCCCATCTACGAGACCTGCCTCACGGGCATGCCGGTGACCGAGAACCACACCCTCATCGAATGCGCCAACGCGGCGCTCGTGTATCGCACGGTGGCGTCCATCACGCCGGAGATCAAGGACTTCAGCGTCAGCGCCGGCGGCACCTTCCGGCACCACGCCGTGGTGTCCATGCGCAAGCGCCACGACGCGGAGGCGCGCAATGTCATCCTGGCGCTGCTGGCCACGGGCGCGGGCTTCAAGCGCGTGGTCGTCGTGGACGAGGACATCAACGTGCACGATCCGGTGGACGTGGAATGGGCCGTCAACACGCGCGTCCAGCCGGACAAGGACGTCATCATCGTGCCGAACCTGGCCATGTCCACCCTCGACCCTTCGGCTCCGGCGCCGCGCACGACCGCGGTCTGGGGCATCGACGCCACCATGCCGCTGCACGACAACGAGTACTACCGCAAGGTCGTGGTGCCCGGCGTCGACAAGGTCGACTACATCTGAGGCGGTTAGCCGGCGCCGTTGACAACCCTTCCGGGGGATCATGAAACACTTTGAATACCTGGAACCCGCCACCGTGGATGAAGCCTGCGGGCTGCTCAAGCAATACGCCGGCAACGCGCGCGTGTTCGCCGGCGGCAGCTCCCTCACCATCCTGCTCAAACAGGGTTTCCTGCAGCCCGACGCGCTGATCAACATCAAGAAGATCGACGCGCTGCGGCGCATCGAGGAGTCGGGCGGCGACCTGATCATCGGCGCGCTGGTGACACACCACGACATCGAGACGTCGAGCCTCCTGGCCCAGCGCCTGCCGGTGCTGTGCGAGCTGGAGCACGACGTGGCCAATATCCGCGTGCGCAACATGGCCACGGTGGGGGGCAACATCGCCTCGGGCGAGCCGTTGACCGACCTGCCGTGCGTGTTCATCACCCTGGACGCCACCGTGCGCATCGCCAACACCTCGGGCGGACGCACGCTGCCGCTGGAAGAAGTCTTCCTGGACTACTACGAGACCCAGTTGCAGGAGGACGAGGTGCTCACGCACGTGGTGATCCCGCCGCTCCCGGCCCACAGCGCCATCGACTACGTGCGTTTCTCCAGCAGCTCGGTGGTGGACAAGCCGTGCATCGGCGTGGCCGTGCGCATGTCGGTGAACCCGGACGACGGCGCCTGCGGCGACGTGCGCATCGGCCTGGGCTGCGTCGCGCCCACGCCCATGCGTGCGCGCAACGCCGAGGCGGCGCTGGAAGGGAAGCCGCTGACGGACGAGAACCTCCAGGCGGCGGCCCGGGCCGCCGCCGATGAAAGCGACCCAATGGACGACCTGCGCGGTTCCGAGCGCTACAAGCGCGAGATGGTGGCGGCGCTGGTGCGCCGGCTGGCGTCCAGGGTGTACGAGAAGGCGAGAGGCAACGGTTGAGGTTGACCCCGGTTGGGTACGAGTTGCCACCGACGCCCCGAATCGTCATTCGCGCGGAACAGGCTGTGTCAAAAACTCGTGAGGCACGCACCCTACGGATCGTCATTCCCGCGAACGCGGGAATCCATGGGTTGGGAGGGGCCGATCGGGCGTGGTACCCCGCCTCGCCCCGCCTGGATTCCCGCTTCCGCGGGAATGACGAATCGGGGTGTTGGTGCCGAATGACGAATCGGGGTGTTGGTGCCGTTTCGTGGCCGAGCGGAGTTTTGATACAGCCGGTTTCCCGGGCGTGACGGATTCGGGGCCGGCGCCCTGCTGAATGAAGACGAACAGGGACGGAGAGGACTTTACGGATGAAGAAGGCCATCACCATGGAGGTCAACGGCGCGTCGTGCCAAGTGGAAGTGGACCCGTGGCGCACGCTGCTGGACGTGGTGCGGGAGGAGCTGGACCTCACCGGCGCCAAGCTGGGGTGCGACATCCAGGTGTGCGGCGCGTGCACGCTCCTGGTCGACGGCAAGCCCGTGAGCGCGTGCTCGGTGCTGGCGGTGGACGCGGACGGGCGCAAGGTCACCACGGTGGAGGGGTTGGCCGACAGTGACCGGCTGCACCCGTTGCAGGAGGCGTTCATGAAGTACGGGGCGCTTCAGTGCGGCTATTGCACTTCGGGCTTCCTGCTCACCGCCAAGGCCATGCTGGACGAGAATCCCCGCCCCGACGACGAGCAGATCAAGAGCTACATGGGTGGCAGCTTCTGCCGCTGCGGCTGCTACCAAGAGATCATGCAGGCCATCCGCAGCGTGGCCCAGGCATAGGAACACGTGGCGTGAGGTTTCAAAGGAGCGTGTCATGGCGATAAGCGAGAGGCCGCTGAGCGCGCAGGACGGACAGCGGCTGGACTACCAGGCGAAGCTCACGGGCCGGGCCGCGTACCTGGCGGACATGAAGATGCCCGGGGTCCTGGAGGGGGTCGTTCTCCGCAGCCCGGTGGCCCACGCGTGGATCCGCTACGTGGACGCGTCCGAGGCCCTCAAGGTGCCGGGGGTGGTGGCGGTCTACACCAAGGACGACGTGGTCCAGGGCACCGGCATCGAGCCCTACTACGGCCCGGTGTTCAAGGACCAGACCATCGTGGCGGTGGACAAGGTCCGGCACGTGGGCGATCCGGTGGCGGCGGTGGCGGCACAGACCCGGGAGGCCGCCGAGGAGGCGGCGAACCTCATCGTGGTGGAGTACGAGGACCTGCCGCCGGTGATGGAGGTGCAGGACTCGGTCAAGGAGGACGCCACGCTGGTGCACGAGACCGTGCGCATACCGGAGCATGGCTTCGCCGACCTGGCGGAGCTGAAGCCCATCGAGAACACCAACGTCTGCACCCATTTCAAGCTGCGCAAGGGAGATATCGAGCAGGGGTTCGCCGAATGCGCCCACGTTTTCGAGGACACCTTCATCCTGCCCACCACCCAGCACGTGGCGCTGGAGCCCCACGGCTGCATCGCGGCGTTCCAGCCCGACGGGCGCGTGAAC